>Ga0315543_1000474_pt1:0-45000 | contig 48742 bp, 32 predicted proteins | sample SalMarSW160210MG_2_FD_203098 | JGI IMG/M metagenome (GOLD analysis project Ga0315543, IMG submission 203098) | Salt marsh sediment microbial communities from the Plum Island Ecosystem LTER, Massachusetts, United States - Salt Marsh Sediment SW1601-210 ...
AAGCATCGACGAAACGAAAAACACCGAAGCCAAAGACGTCGCCGCAAGTTTCAGTGCCAAAGTCGTTACCGATAAGGTTACACGCACCGTAACCGGCTCGGTCTTCGGGCAGACACTACTGCGAATCATCGAACTTGACGGCTTCAATATAGAGATGACCCCACAGGGGGCGGTCCTGATTATCTTTAACGACGACAAACCCGGCGTCATCGGCGCCGTAGGAACCGTCTGCGGCAGGCATAACATCAATATATGCACGATGGGTGTCGGGCAGAAACCTAAGGAGCAAAAGGCCGCTCTCGCCGTCAGTCTCGACAGGGAACCCGATGCAAAGGCCGTTGAAGAGCTTAGTAAACTTGACTTCGTAAATGAAATTTACGTATGCAAGCTGGACTAATCCGTCCCTGGAGTTTTTGGTATGACAGCAAGGAAGAGGCACTCGGCGGGGCAATTGAGCTTTGCGTTTGAGCAGAAGCAGGCTAATAAAGCTATGGTAAAAGCTAAAAAGGCAAAAGCAAAGCCGGCAAAAAAGACAAGGCGAAAAGCTAAATCAAAAACTTCAACCGCCAAGAAAAGAACCCGAACAGCGAGTAAACGCAAAAAGACAGGTGGCAAGAGAAGACTCAAATCCTCCGGCAAGCGCAGAAAGTCTGCAGTTGCCGCTACTGCCGAGTCAATGGCCGCCAAACAGCGAAGCATAAGTATCAGCGAGTTTTTTGCCAAGAACAGACATCTTCTCGGCTTCGACAATCCCCGCAAAGCCCTCTTGACGGCTGTCAAGGAAGCTGTTGACAACTCGCTCGATGCCTGTGAAGAAGCACATATTCTGCCGGATTTGCTAATCAATATAAGGCCCGTTGCCGATACCTGCGTCAAAGCAAACCGGTTCGTATTAACCGTCAGAGATAACGGACCCGGGATAGTAAAGCAGCAAATCCCAAACATCTTCGCCCGGTTATTGTACGGCAGTAAGTTTCACAGCTTGAAGATGAGCCGCGGCCAGCAGGGCATCGGCATATCTGCCGCCGGTATGTATGGCTTGTTAACCACCGGTGAGCCGGTGCAGATTATCTCGCGAACAAACCCTAAAAAAAAGGCACACCACTACCACGTGCAGATTGACACGGCGAAAAACAGACCTAAAGTTGTGCTTGATGAAGAATGTGAATTCGAGCTGCCCACCGGCACAAGCGTTACCATCACGCTCGAAGGAAAATACCAAAAGGGCCGCCAATCGGTTGACGAATATATTGCCCAAACCGCTATGGCTAATCCACACGCAACTATTTATTACAACGCTCCGGACGGCGGAGTTTGTGAATATCCGAGGCAAAGTAAAGAACTGCCGTTTGCACCGAGAGAAATTAAACCTCACCCGTATGGTGTCGAGCTGGGATTGCTGTTCAAGATGGCGCGCGACAGTTCTTCGAAGCAGTTGCGGTTTTTTTTGAAAGATGAATTTTCAAGAGTAAGCCCCAGAGTAGCACAACAGATTTGCAAAAAGGCGAAGCTTCGCAGCACACTTAAACCTTCCAAGCTGACCTTAAAACAGGCTGAGGCACTTCACACAGCAATAAACGAGACCAAGATTATGGCACCGGCCACCGATTGCATCGGCCCCATCGGGGTTGAGCAACTGCAGGAAGGACTCCGAGCAGTGATAAAAGCTGATTTTTATACCGCCTCCTCACGCAGCCCGGCTGTTTATCGCGGCAACCCTTTCCTTATCGAGGCGGCTCTGGCCTACGGCACGGGCTCCCGGACCTCAAACAAAAATAACGGTAATAGCGACCCGGATAAAGAACCTTCGATGCGACTTACACGCATTGCCAATCGTGTGCCCCTGCTGTATCAGCAGTCAGCCTGTGCGATTTATAAATCAGTTCTGGACATCAACTGGCGAAATTACGCCCTAAGCCAGAGCAAAGGCGCTTTGCCCGCCGGGCCGGTCCTGCTGATGGTGCACATCGCTTCGGTCTGGGTGCCGTTTACTTCCGAAAGCAAAGAAGCCATCGCTCACTATCCGGAAATCATTAAAGAAATACAATTAGCTGTCCAGGACTGCGGCAGAAAACTGGGAATGCACCTGCGAAGAAAAAAACACGCCCAGCAGGAATTAGACAAACGGCGCTACATTGAAACCTACCTGCCTTATATCGGCGAAGCTCTGCAGGATATCCTGACGCTGAAACAAAAGCAGGTTAATACTATCATTGCCAAACTCAAAAGAGTTTTGGAAAGAACCAGGGGACCCCAAAACGTAAAATAGTGTGTTTTTGAGACTCCCGGAAAAATATGAGGGACGATATGCCTGAGGAATTAATAATAAGTATCAGTGGAATGCGGGGCATCGTAGGCGAAAATCTTACGCCTTCAATTGCTGCCGAGTACGGATGCGCCTTCGGTAAATTTCTGAAGAACAGTCATACCGGCCCAAAGGGAAAATTATCGGTGTGCATCGGGCGGGATTCGCGGTCAAGCGGGGAAATGCTAAAGTCGGCTGTGGCAACGGGATTATGCAGCGTGGGAGTTGACGTGGTTGATTTAGGTCTCGTAACAACGCCCGGTGTTGGTATTATGGTAAGAGAGCTGCATTGCAGCGGTGGAGTCATCATTACCGCTTCACACAATCCGATTCAATATAATGGAATAAAACTGTTACTCGGTAATGGTGTGGCTCCGCCGGCCGATGCAGCAAAACAAATCAAACAGTATTTTTTTGATAAACATTTTGCTCTTGTCGATCCTCTTGGTCACGGCAAAATAACTTCCGATGAGCAGACCGACGCCACGCACATTGCTAAGGTCTTGGCAATAATTGACAAAAAGGCAATCGCAACAAGAAAAATCAAGGTTGTTTTAGACAGTGTCAATGGAGCAGGGGGGCGGGTTACCAAAAAAATGCTTGCCGAGCTTGGCTGCGAAGTTATCGCAATAAACGATGAACCAACGGGCATTTTCGCCCACAGACCCGAACCAACCGCCAGGAACTTAACCGGCCTTTGTAAAGTGGTAAAAGAGAAAGAAGCCGATATCGGCTTTGCCCAGGACCCTGACGCCGACAGGCTGGCAATTGTTGACGAGGCAGGAACCTACATCGGCGAAGAATATACACTCGCTTTGGCAGCCAAATACATTTTCAGCAGGGAAACCGGCAAGGCGGCAACAAATCTTTCAACATCGAGGATGCTCGACGATATTGCCGAAGAGGCCGGCGGTCAGGTTATCCGCACCGCTGTTGGCGAGGCAAATGTTGCTGCGGCGATGCTCGAGCACAATTGCATCATCGGCGGAGAAGGTAACGGCGGCGTAATAGATTTGCGAGTCGGGCCGATACGCGACAGCCTCGTTGGAATTGCCCTTGTTCTGCAATTAATGGCCGAAACCGGAAAGACCATAAGTCAACTGGCCGGCGAAATCACCGGTTATTATATGAGCAAAGATAAATTCGTCGCAGATAAATCGCAAGCTCGGCAAATCTTAAATTTAGCGAAAGAGACCTTCGCCGATGCAAAACTCGATACCACCGATGGCTGCCGATTCGATTTTGACGATGGCTGGCTGCACCTGCGAGCCAGCAATACCGAACCCGTTATGCGGATAATAGTCGAAGCAAAAAATCGAAGTATCGCTCAAAAATATATCGATGCGGTTCTGAGTATTCGCAGACGAATACCGGGTTAAACCGAAAATGAATAACGACAAACAAAAAATCGCCGGCGAGCAAATAAAATCGATTACATATCTTGGTATCGCCGTAAATATTGTTCTCTCAGTGGTCAAGGTTATCGTTGGTTTTCTTGCTGGCTCTTTGGCTATGATAGCTGACGGGCTTCACTCTCTTTCAGATGTAGCCACTGATGCGGCAGTGCTGCTGGGCGTGCATCTGGGCTCGAAAGCGCCAGACCAGAGCCATCCGTATGGCCACGGGCGAGCGGAAACTTTCTCAGCAGGGTTAATTGCGTTAGTCTTAATTCTTGTTGGGGGAGCTATGATGTACTATGCCACTATGGCCATAGCCAGAGACGAAGTTACCACACCCCGGCTTGCAGTTCTTATAGCAGCGATACTTTCGATAGCTTCCAAAGAATGGCTCTATAGAGTAACACAAAAAGTCGCCATCCAGTCTCACAGCACTGCACTTTATGCCAATGCCTGGCATCATCGCAGCGATGCTCTAAGTTCGGTAGCTGTTGTTGCAGGGTTTATATCACTGGAGTTCGGTTTTGGCCATGGCGACCAGGTTGCCGCCATTGTGGTCGGTCTGATGATAATTCTGGTCGGTGTCAGGATAATTGCTGATTGCTTGCGCGAACTGACGGAAGGCGCGGTCGATGCGGACACGATTGAGCATATAAAGGATATAATTAACGCCAATTCTTCAATACGTCAATGGCATCGGCTGCGGACACGCACGGTCGGCAGAGAAGTTTTTCTCGACCTGCATATCCTCGTTGACCCGGATTTGAACATAGCTGCCGCCCACGAAATAGCCGAGAGCTTAGAAAATACACTGCACGAAGAGATAACACGTCCGGTCAATATTACCGTTCACATCGAGCCGGACATACCGGCGCTGAGAAAATAAGAGCGTGAGAGCAGAAATCAGGAGTCAGAATACAGAAGTCAGAAGACAGAAAAACAGATGCTGGATACTCGATGCTCGATGCTCGATGCTCGATGCGGGTTGCGGAGGTCTACGGGGGTGGGATTTGTCATTTACAATCTACTATTGACGATTTACGATTGTGCGGTTGAGATTCTTCGCTCAAATTTCAGGATAATAAAAAAAACTTTGCAAATCGCCTTGATATGAAGTAGTATAATCCACCTTTAAGAACTATTTATGTTCAGAAGGGATATCAATCACTATGGCCCTCGAGAAGTTTTTCAGCCCGAACTCCGTTGCTATCGTCGGGGCATCTCGGAAAAAAGGCAAGGTCGGCTATGAGATTCTCAAAAGTATGATTGACGCCGGATATGAGGGCGGCATATTCCCAATCAATCCGAATACCGAGACCATAGAAGGGCATAAATGCTATCCTGACCTTGAATCTGTCGGCCAGGCACCAGAGCTTGTGATTATTTCGGTTCCTGCAACAACAGTCCCGACGGTTATGCAGCAGTGTGCAAAAATTGGAACCAAATCAGTTATTATTATTACATCCGGCTTCAAAGAAGTCGGCAAAGAAGGCAGAGAGCTCGAGCAGCGTATTGTTCAGATTGCAAAGCAGGCTCACATCAGAATAATCGGCCCAAACTGTCTCGGTGTGATAGTGCCGGCGAATAAACTAAACGCCAGCTTCGGAGGAGAGCTGCCTGAGAAGGGAACAATAGGTTATCTTTCACAATCGGGGGCATTATTAGCTGCTATTCTCGATATGGCCAATGCCAACAGCATCGGTTTCAGCAAACTCGTCAGTATAGGCAATAAGGCTGATATTAATGAGCTTGACGTTATAAAGGCCCTTGCCGGCGATACTGAGACCAGAGTTATCGCCGGTTATCTTGAAAGCATTGTTGACGGCAATGCTTTTGTAAGCCAGGCAGAACAGATTTCATACCGAAAACCTATATTGTTGATGAAGGCCGGCGGCACGTCAGCAGGTGCGAAAGCCGCCTCATCTCATACCGGAAGTCTTGCCGGCAGTGAAGTTGCTTACGAATGTGTATTCGAACGCGCTGGCATCATACGATGCGACTCTATAAAACAGCAGTTTGATTATGCGCAGGCCTTTGCGAATCAACCACTTCCCAAAGGTTCGAAAGTCGCTATTATCACCAATGCCGGCGGTGCCGGCATTATGGCAGCCGATGCTGTTGAACAACATAACCTCGGTTTTGCGAAACTATCCGACGAAACTATAAAAAAACTGGCTGCTGAATTGCCGGCCGCCGCCAATCTGTATAATCCCGTAGATATCTTAGGTGATGCTCTTGCTGACCGTTATGAATTCGCTCTCGATGCCATCCTCGATGACGCCGGTGTGGACATAGTTTTAGTGCTCCTAACCCCCCAGGCAATGACCCAACCTGCGGCCATTGCGGAAGCAATTGTCAAGATAGCAAGCCAAAAACCAACTAAACCGGTTCTTGCTTGTTTCCTCGGCGCCGGTAAAATTGCCGACGCAGTAAAAATACTAAGGAGAGGCAAAATCCCACAATATGATTCTACGGAAGTCGCTGTCTCTACTATCAAGGTGATGTTCGACTATCTCAGATGGCGCACCCGTCCCAAACGAGTGGTAAAACTATTTCCCGTTAATCGCAGAAAGGTTGAAAATGTTATTGAGAGGTATCTGCGGCGCGGGGTTAGAGAAATCGGTGAGGAGGATTCGAAGGAAATACTTGAGGCCTATGGTTTTGTAACGCCGAAAGGCTCTATAGCAACCACAGCACAGCAAGCGGCAAATATAGCTCAGCAGCTGGGATTTCCCATAGTGCTGAAAATTTGGTCGCCGGAGATATTGCATAAGTCAGATGTCGGCGGCGTTAAACTGGGTCTCAACAGTGCTGTTGAAGTAACGGATGCATTCGATTTGATGATGTACCGGATACCAAAACAGATGCCTGATGCCGATATCCTCGGCGTGCTTGTTCAGCAGATGTGCGGAGGCGGCAAAGAGGTTATCCTTGGAATGAATCGCGACCCTCATTTTGGTCCACTGATGATGTTCGGAATGGGTGGGACAATGGTCGAGGTGCTAAAGGATGTGTCATTTTATCTGGCGCCATTGACGGCAGAAGAGGCAAAGCAGATGCTTATAAGCACCAGGACATACAGAATGCTGAAAGGTGAGCGCGGCGAAGAGGGGGTGGATATAGATACAATAGCAGAAGGGCTACAGAGACTTTCACAATTAGTTACCGAATTTCCTCAGATTCAGGAGATGGATATAAACCCCTATGTTGTCGGCCCGGCGGGCACAACGCCAATAGCAGTCGATGCAAGGATAAGTGTGGAGCAGATTTAACTTAGAGAGACGACTATGCAAAAATTCGATTGGAAAGAGAAGTATAAAGCAAAAACAACTACTGCAGCTTCGGCGATGAAACTGATTAAGTCCGGCAATAATATATTTATAGGGACCGGCTGCGGCCAGCCGCAGCATCTTGTCGATGCTCTGGTCAAGCATTGCGGTGGAATCTGCGACGCTCATATTGTCCATCTGTTGACGATGGGGACTGCACCATACGCCGACGAGAAGTTTCGTGAAAAGTTTAAGATGAACAGTTTTTTCATTGCTGATAACGTTCGCGATACTCTGAGCAAAGGCATCGGAGATTACACTCCTATATTCCTTTCGGAGATACCGCGTGAGTTCGAAAGAGGCAGAATCCCCATTGATGTCGCCCTGATTAGTGTAACTGCGCCCGATGCGAACGGTTTGTGCAGCCTCGGCGTATCTGTAGATATTGTCAAATCCGCTGCCGCCAATGCCAGATATGTCGTAGCACAGGTAAATAATCGGATGCCGCGTACATTCGGAGATAGCTTCATACACGTCAACACCATTGATATGTTAGTGCCTTACGATGAAGAAATCATTGAAACCGTGATACCTGAACCTGATGATACCCTCCGTCGTATTGGCCAGAATGTTGCCATGCTCGTCGAAGACGGCAGCACGATTGAATGCGGTATAGGACAAATACCTCATGCCATTGCTGAATTTCTAATATATAAGAAAGACCTTGGGATTCATACGGAGATGTTCAGCGACTGGATTATTGGCCTGATTGAAAGCGGTGCTGTCACCTGCACCAAAAAAAACCTCAATCATGGCAAAGTTGTGGCGAGCTTCTGTATGGGCTCAAGGCGACTTTACGATTACATAGACAATAACCCTTTTTTTGAGTTTTATCCCACCGAGTATGTTAACGACCCTCATATAATATGCCAGAACGAGAAGATGGTGGGGATTAATGTTGGTCTGGAAATTGACTTGACGGGTCAGGTTTGTTCCGACTCATTGGGTTACAGATTTTACAGTGGCATTGGCGGACAGGTTGATTTTATTCGCGGGGCCGCCAGAAGCAGGGGCGGCAAGGCTATTATCGCAATGCCATCTACCGCAAAGGATGGAAAGGTAAGTCGGATTGTGCCGCACCTGACCGAAGGAGCCGGCGTAGTTACCACTCGCGGTGACGTCCATTATGTAGTTACTGAATATGGAATTGCCTATCTGCACGGTAAAAGCATCAGGGAAAGAGTGCTCTCTCTGATTAACATTGCACATCCGAAGTTCCGAAAAGAGCTAATTCAGGCAGCAAAGGCCCAAAGGTATATTTACGCCGACCAGATAGAACTGGATACCGAAAAGGTAATGTATCCGGAGGAGCTGGAACGCTATGATACCTTACGTGACGGCACTGAGATATTCTTCAGGCCTGTCAGACCTACCGATGAGGCGGCATTGTCCGAGATGCTGTATTCGCTAAGCAGCAAATCTGTTCAGACCCGTTATATGACTCACACAATCGCGTTTCCTCACAAGGATGTCCAGCAGTTAGCAAACATTGATTACCACCAGGACCTTGCTATTGTTGGCACGGTTCCGGGAGTTTCTGGTGAGCAAATAGTTGCTATTGCTCAGTATTTTCTCGACCCCAAAACACAGGTTGCTGAGGTGGCCTTTCTTGTCCAGGACGAATGGCAGCAGAAGGGGATGGGGACCTTTCTTTTGGATTACCTCACCCAAATTGCCAAAAAACGTGGTGTAAAGCGGTTTTATGCGAAAGTGTTGCCAAGCAATAAGCCAATGCTGGCAATCTTTCACAACTCCGGCTATAAGGTAAACACAGAGTTTGATGGTCAAGTCTACAGCATAACGTATGATTTGGCAGAGAAAGGGAGGTAGGAGCAGACTTTGGCAAGGAGAGAATCCGTATTTATTTATTCGGAGGAGCTGGAGAAGTATCAATATCCTCCTGAGCATCCGTTTAATACAATCCGGACTAAAAGGGTCCGAGAGATTATAAATTCGATGGGGCTTTTGTCGGGGGCAGGTAGAAAAGAAGTAGCACCTGAGCCGGTTGAGAGAATTGTTCTAAAGAAGTTTCACTCGGCGCGTTATCTGCGTGCCTTGAAAGAGGCCTCTGCAGGAAAATTTAACACTGAAGCGCTTGGTATGGGAATCGGGACGTCGGATTGTCCTGTCTTTGAGGGATTATATGAGGGAGCGGTCCTGGCTGCCGGAGGGACGCTGGTGGGTGCAAAGATGATACTGTCGGGCGAGGCAGAAGCAGTGTTCAATCCATCGGGCGGGTTTCATCACGCTGGGCCTGAACGGGCATCAGGGTTTTGCTATATCAATGATGTTGCGCTTGCGTGTATGATACTGGCAGAGGGGGGGAAGCGGGTTTTATACCTTGATGTGGACGTTCATCACGGTGATGGGGTCGCATACGCTTTTTATGACCGGCACGACGTGATGACTATATCACTGCACCAGAATCCAAGGACACTGTTTCCGGGAACAGGATTCGAAGATGAAATCGGCAGCGGGGAAGGGAAGGGCTACTGTATAAATGTTCCTCTTCCGATAGGCACTTACGACGAGGCGTATATGAAGGCATTCGAGGTGCTGGTGCTGCCGTTAATTAGGGCATTCAAGCCCGATGTATTTGTTTTCGAGCTGGGGGCGGATGCTCTTGCAGGTGACCCTCTTGCGCATATGCATCTGACTAATAACGTTTATGCAGAAATCATCAACCACCTGTTAAGTTTTGAAAAACCAATCCTTACGACCGGCGGGGGTGGGTACAATCTCGACAACACCGTAAGGGCCTGGGCGTTGGCCTGGAGTATTCTGTGTGGTGCCGATACCGATAAGGAAGTGAGTCCCACTATTGGTGGTGTTATGCTCGGCAATACCGAGTGGCAGGGAGGGTTGCGCGACAGAACGCTGCCTGTAACTAATCAGCAGAAAGATTCGGTCCTGCCGGCCCTCAACGAAACCCTCGAACGACTCAAAACCAATCTATTTCCTCTCCATGGCTTGTAGTATTATCCTAAATTGCAGGTTGTGGTTTACCCAGACATTACTTTTCTTAAGAAATTCCCATGTTCTGCTTGACACGAATTTGTGAAAGGATATAAATCGTGGGAACGAAATACTAAATACAAGGAAACACAAATGAAAAAGACAGGTCGATTAAAGCTGAATTTGACAGCAGCCTGCGTTATATTTAGTTTTGTCGCCGGAGGAATCGTATCTGAAGGAGCTGAAAAGAAGGGGCATATTCCGCATCTTCGCAGGCAAGGAGAAGCGACACAATTGATAGTTGAGGGCAAGCCGTTTTTGATTATCGGCGGGGAACTTGGCAACTCAACCGCGTCGGGTCTCGAGTATATGAAGCCGATGTGGCCCGAGCTTGCCAAATCGAATCTTAATACGGTGCTGGCGCCTGTTTACTGGGATTTGACGGAGCCGCAGGAGGGCAAATTCGATTTTGCCCTCGTTGACGGCCTGATAAAGAACGCCAGACGCCACAAGATGCGTCTGATTCTGCTCTGGTTCGCAAGCTGGAAGAACAGTATGTCCTGCTATGCGCCTTACTGGGTAAAGACAGATTACAAGCGCTTCCCGCGTGCACAGGATAAAACCGGCCGGTCTCTGGAGATGCTGACTTGCTTCAGCGAGGAAAATCTCAAAGCCGATGCCAACGCGTTTGCCGCGCTTATGCGGCATATCCGCAAGGTTGACGCCGGCAGGCGGACGGTGATTATGGTCCAGGTCGAAAATGAGCCGGGAATGATACCCGATGCGAGAGACCATTGCTCCGCGGCGGATGAGCAATTTAATAAGCCGGCGCCGAAAGAGTTGATGGATTATCTACAGGAGCATAAAGAGACGCTCATACCTGAATTCAAAGAGGTCTGGAAAGCGGGCGGGTTCAAAACGTCGGGGACGTGGGAGGAGATTTTCGGCAGGGGGGCAGGTACGGAAGAAATTTTTATGGCGTGGTATTATGCCCGGTATATTGGGCGAGTGGCCAAGGCGGGCAAAGCGGAATATGCGCTTCCCATGTTTGCGAACGCGGCGTTGATTCGGCCTAATTATAAGCCTGGGCAATACCCAAGTGCCGGGCCTCTGCCTCATTTGATGGACGTCTGGCGAGCAGGCGCGCCGCAAATCGATTTTCTTGCGCCGGATATCTATTTTCCGAATTTCGTCGAGTGGGTCGAAAAATATCACCGGTCGGGCAATCCTCTGTTTATCCCTGAGACTGGCAGGGGGGCGGAAAATCCGGCCAACGCCTTTTACGCGTTTGGCAGACACGACGCGATGGGATTTTCGCCGTTTGCTGTTGAGGGTATAGCGAGGCCGGACAGCGAACTTGCACAGGCATACGATGTTCTGCGACAGTTGTCGCCTATGATTCTTGAGAAACAGGGCACAGGTGCGATGACGGGCGTAGTGGCAGATTTTAATAATCCAAACCAGCAGGTGTGCCTTGGGGAATATAAGCTGAGTGTAAAAATGGATGCCGGATGGGGAAAGCAAATTCAGCAGGGAATGACGGCGGGCTGTATTATTATCTCAACAGGACCAGATGATTATGTGATAGCTGGCAAGGGGCTGGTGATTACGTTTGAGCCGAATACGCAGGGAGACCCGATAGCAGGAATCGGCTCAATCGAGCAGGGCGAGTTTGTGAACGGCCGATGGAAGACGCAGCTCTGGCTAAACGGCGACCAGAGCCATCAGGGAAGACACTTGCGCCTGCCTATGGAACGTTACGAAATTCAACGCGTCAAACTGTATCGCTACCGCTGAATTTTCTTTTTTAGAATCCCCAGAGGGGACCGGTTAAATAAGGAGGAAGAAAAAATGGATTACACGAAAATCATGAGCACGCCCTTGGCGGCGTTATGCTCGGCAGTATGGATGGGCCGGGTGGCTTAAGAGATAGTGCACTGGTTGTTAGTGACCAACAACAAAATGCAGTAATGCCTGCGGTGGAGGCAATAATAGAGACGATTAAAAAGAACGTATTTGCTCTGCACGGATTGTGATAGAGCCGGGTAAAAAACAGCCCAAGCTATGGCCTGGGCTGCTGGAATCACTTAACCTCTTTTGTTCAGTGCGGCGTCTTATGTCTTTTTGGCGTAGAGTTCCTTTAGTACCTGATACAGGGCTGTATATACCGCTGATGCGCCACAGATGATTCCCTCATAGCCGGCAATCTTCTTTATGGCGGCATTACCGGTGTAATCAGCAATCGCCAGCAGGAAGAACAGTAATGCGAGGGAGCCGAAAATAAACTGTAATTTTCCGTTGAGCTTGAAGGTGCCGATGAACATTACAAACGTGAATATTCCCCACGCCAGCAAGTATGCTACCATTGCATTGGTATCAGGAGCCTGGCCCAGACCGAGCTTAGGCATAATCAACAGAAACACCAGAGAAAGCCAAAACAAGCCGTATGAAGTAAATGCCGTTGCACCAAAGGTATTGTTCTTCTTCCATTCGAAAATACCTGCGAAAATCTGAGCCAGCCCCCCGTAGCAAATGCCCATAGCCAGAATCATAGTGCCGAGTTTAAACAGACCGGCGTTGTGCAGGTTCAACAGGACGGTGGTCATACCGAATCCCATCAAGCCGAGAGGTGCGGGATTGGCAGTAGTGTCCTTTAGTACAACAGTTTTCTGATTAACTTCGTTTTCCATATTTCTTCCTTTCATTAAAAAACGCCGGACGCACCTTGAATACACGTCCGGCTTGAATTTACTATATCGGGGAAATTTTACTGTCCACGGCCTTTAATCAAAGCTTCGACTACGCTTGGGTCGGCAAGAGTGGTGATATCACCTAAATTGCTGGTATCTTTCTCAGCTATTTTTCGGAGTATTCGCCTCATAATTTTTCCGGAACGCGTTTTTGGAAGAGCAGGGGCGAACTGAATTGCTTCGGGAGCGGCGATTGGGCCGATTTCCTTGCGAACGTGCATAATAAGCTCCTTTTTCAGCTCCTCACTTTCGGTGATACCACTGACAAGCGTAACAAAGGCATACAATCCCTGTCCTTTGATTTCATGAGGTATCGGCGTAACGGCGGCTTCGGCGACTTTTTCGTGACTGACGAGGGCACTTTCAACCTCTGCGGTTCCGATACGATGGCCTGAGACGTTGACAACGTCGTCGATTCTGCCCATTAGCCAGTAATCGCCGTCTTCGTCGACTCGGCAGCCGTCGCCGGCGAAGTAAATGTTGTCAAACATCGTAAAATATGTATCAATAAACCTGTCATGGTCGCCCCACATTGTACGCATCATTCCGGGCCAGGGTCTTTTTATGCAGAGCTTTCCGCCTTCGTTCACATCGCATTGGCTTCCATCGTCCCGCAGGACAACGGGGTCGACACCAAAAAACGGTCGGCTCGCACTGGCAGGTTTTAAGGTATGTGCGCCGGGCAGCGGCGTGATTAAAATGCCGCCGGTTTCAGTCTGCCACCAGGTATCGACAATTGGACATTTATTGCGGCCAATCTTCTCGTAGTACCACATCCAGGCCTCAGGATTTATCGGCTCACCGACGGTGCCGAGGATTCTTATGGTGTCTAACTTGTACTTTGCAGGCCATTCCTCACCGAGACGCATCAGGGCTCGAATAGCCGTTGGTGCCGTATAGAAAACGGTAACGCCGAATTTGTCGCAAATTTGCCAGAAACGTCCGGCGTCAGGATAAGTTGGGACCCCTTCAAACATTAATGATGTGCTGCCGTTTGCAAGCGGGCCATAGACAATATAACTATGCCCCGTCACCCAGCCAATATCAGCGGTGCACCAGTAAATATCATCATCGTGAATGTTGAAAATGACTTTGTGACTAAGAGTAACTTGCATCAGGTATCCGCCGGTAGTATGGACAACACCCTTGGGCTTGCCGGTCGAGCCGGAAGTGTAAAGGATAAATAATGGGTCGTCGGCATTCATATGTTCAGCTTCGCATCGCTCTTGTGCATCGGCCATTTCGTCATGATACCAAATGTCCCTGCCGTCTTTCATATCGCAGGGGGCATCATTGACCTTGACAACTATGACAGTTTCAATTGTTGGTGTATTCTTCAATGCTTCGTCGGCGATATTTTTAAGCGGTATATGCTTTCCCCCGCGCAGCGAAACATTGGAGGTAATAAGCATTTTGCAGTCGGAGTCGTTGATTCGGCCTTCGATGGCATCGGAGCTGAATCCGCCGAAGATAACGGAGTGAATAGCGCCGATACGGGCACAAGCGAGCATCACTATAGGAAGTTCAGGGACCATCGGCAGATAAACTGCCACGCGGTCACCTTTTTTTATACCTTTTGATTTGAGGACATTAGCAAATTTACAAACTTGTTTATACAGTTCTTCGTAGGTAAATTTCCTGACGGCGTCTTCCGCCTCACCCTGCCAAACAATTGCAGTTTTTTTTGCAGTCGGCGTGCCAAGATGGCGGTCAAGGCAGTTATATGCTACGTTTAGCTCGCCGTCTGCGAACCATACGTGCTCGATTTTGCGTTCCTTCGTATCCCATGTGTACTCGAGGCTCTTGGTCGGTTCCTTGAACCAGGTCAGGCTCCTGGCCTGTTCGAGCCAGAAGCCGTTGGGGTCATTAATAGACTGTTCCCACATCTGTTGATACTGCTCCAGACTGGTTACATAGGCGTTGGCTTTGATTTTCGCCGGCGGCGGGAACGTCCGCTTCTCGGTCATAAAAGAATCGATAGCTTTCTGTTTTTCTGCCATAATGTTATCCTCTGTGTGTAGTTCCAAGTTATATTTTAGCTTCCATCCAACTAAGTCCAAATACAAAGAAAAAATACTCTATCCGAGTTTATGCAATATGTCAATCGGTTGAGCATTTTTTTGCTCGATTTATGCATTTTTTTGTTTGATTCATATTTGTTCACTGATAAAATCACCGATTGTTCGGGCAATTTTACACCGGATGAGGCTTTGTGTGGCGTTTTTTGAAAGGTCTGATATAAGTTTTTTGAAGAGGAAGATATGAAAAGGATACTATTAATTGTTACAATTTTGTCAGGTATTGTTCCTCCAGTCGCAACCGGTCAGGAAAAGGAAAAAGAACTTGGTGTTACCTTCGACATACAGTATCACAGCAAATGGCTTAGCAAGGGTGCTGAGGCATACGGCCAGCAAGGCGCACTTTTCAAGACCCTCGACATTGATTTCTACGGCAGCGGTTTTGGTGTAAAAACTACTCACCGCAACGCCACCTCAAGTGGATATGTTGACAAGGAAAGGTTTGATTTCAGACCATATTACAAGAACCGGCTTTTTGAAGACAAGTCTTACGCTACGAATTATAATATAAGCGTTGGATATGAATATTACCCCGGTCTATCGCGGCGTAAGGCCAATACTACGTATGAGTGGATATTTGCATTTTCCTGGCCGGATATTTTGCCGAAAGGCTTCGTACCGAGTTACATAGCACATTATGAATATCCTGCCCTCAGTGACGGCCGCTATAACTACATCACCGGCTGGGTCCATCGCTTCAAACTTGACTATAATATGGATGTGCCCCAATTACCGAAGTCGTTGTGTCTTTCCTCAGAAGTCGCCTATACGGACGGCCTCGGCGGTGCTTCACATGATTGGTCATATTTTACCGTTGGCCTAACAACAGGATTTGATATCAATGAAAATCTTACATTCACTCCCGGAATCTATCATCAATTGTCAATGGATGATTCGGTCTCCAGGCGGCACGACATAACATATTGCATATTGACTATGAAGTATAAATTCTAAAACGGCATGGTCTTATGTTAGTAATAGGGCCGGTTTGAAACCGGCGATATTATTAACGCGCCTGAGAGGATTCGAACCCCTAACCTTCGGTTCCGTAGACCGACGCTCTATCCAATTAAGCTACAGGCGCAACAACCCCTACTCCCAAATAAAAATCTTTATTCATATTACAATCCGCAGCCGGTTATTTCAAGCAAATTAAAGCTAAACCACATATTAACCCCCTAATCGGCCAATTTTCTTGACCTGTTGTTTTGTTTCAAATATCATTATTTGCAAAAAGAAAAACAAATTTGAAAGGCACAAAGAGAATGAGAATCAGTAAACGAGCCCAGATGGTGCCCGCTTCGGCAACCATAGCCGTCACCACAAGAGCCAAGGAACTAAAAGCACAGGGTGTGGACATAGTCAGTTTCGGCGCCGGCGAGCCGGACTTCGATACGCCTGATTATATCAAAGACGCAGCGATAAAAGCCATCAAAGCAGGACACACAAAATATACCGCTGCGGCAGGCACAGTAGAGCTCAGGACAGCTATCGCCGAAAAACTACAAAGAGAAAACGACCTTAAATACACCCCCGACCAAATTATTATAAACATCGGCGGCAAGCACGCCGTCTATGAATCGATGCAGGCGGTGCTCGACCCGGATAATGAGGTCATTCTTCCCACCCCATATTGGGTGACGTATCCGGAGGCAATAAAGCTTACCGGCGCTGTGCCCAGGGTTATTCAAACCGACAAAGCCAACAACTACAAAATTACACCGCAGCAGTTAGAAGAGGCTGTCACCGAAAAAACCGCTATGCTGTTAATCAATTCTCCCAACAACCCCGGCGGCTTTACCTATACGCCTGAGGAGCTGGCTGAACTTGCGAAGGTTCTTGAAGGAACAAAAGTGATAGTGCTTTCAGATGAAATTTACGAAAAACTCATCTACGGCAAAACCAAATTCGTCAGCTTTGCTTCATTAAGCGACGACGCCTACGACAGGACCTTAACCATCAATGGCTTCAGCAAAACTTTCGCAATGACCGGCTGGCGTATGGGCTATACCGCAGGGCCGCTGGAAGTTATAAAGGCAATGGGACGGCTTCAATCTCATATGACTCAAAATCCCGTAACCTTTGCTCAGGATGCTGCGATTGCTGCATTGAGCGACAATGACGGTGGTGCCGTGGAAAAGATGCGGGCAGAGTTTGAGCGTCGAGGCAAATATATGACCCAGCGACTGAACGGCATCGAAGGTGTGCAATGCTGCGAACCTACCGGAGCTTTTTACTGTTTTCCTGATGTTTCGAGCCATTATGGCCGAACTATTAATGGTGCAAAAATCGGCGGCAGTATGGACTTCGCAAAGGCACTTCTGGAACAGGCCAATGTTGCCTTTGTTCCGGGCTTGCCGTTCGGCTGTGATGGGAATGTGCGTTTAAGTTTTGCCTGCTCGCTTGAACAAATTACCAAAGGATTAGATAGAATAGAAAAATGGCTCAGTCAATAAACCCCGTTAGAAATTCCAGAGAGGGTAAGAATATGGTAGAAAAACCGAAAATTTCTAACGGGGTAAATGCCAAAAAACGCTCTGCCTTATCCGGCTGGCCAATGATATTAGGCTGGCTTGCAATGCTCATTTTCGCCCTCCACGCCAGCACGCATATGGTTGGTGCCGGCGATACCTGGGTCGCAATGGCCTGCGGCCGACATTTTATCAATCACGGAGTAGATACCGTAGAACCCTTCAGCGCAAATTCACACAAGGCGGGTCCAACAGAAGAGGAAATCAAAACCTGGCCTGGGTGGGCACAATGGATTGCAGGTAAAGTCGGTATGAGAGCGGTTAAATATTGGCATCCTACCGGCTGGATAAACCAGAACTGGCTGACACATGTCATTTTTTACTGGCTGACACATCTGTCTCCCTTCGCAGACGCCGAAACTTTTTCATTCAACACACTCGTCTATTGGAAATTTGCGATTTACATAATTACTGTGATTTGTGTTTATTACACTTCTCGATTATTGGGGGTTAATCCGGCATTGTCAGCCGTTTTTGCCTGCTTTGCGATGTTTGTGGGGCGTACCTTCCTTGACATTCGTCCTGCAGGTTTCTCAAATCTGCTGGTTGCTGCCTTTTTGCTTATACTTGTCCTTGCCACGTATAGAAACATATTATATATCTGGCTCATTGTCCCGCTTACGGTTTTCTGGTGTAACGTCCACGGCGGGTACATCTACGTATTTATAATGCTCGTGCCATTCGTGGTTCTGAATCTTCTAACGAATATCTCCAAACAAAGATTTGTTTCTATTGGTCTAAAAGGAATATATCATACCATTGCCGCCGGTTTTGTTGCTCTTGTTGCAGCGATTGCATTCAATCCTTTCCACCTTACCAATTTTACACATACTTTCCTTATCAGCGTCAGTAAACACGCCAAGATGTGGCGTTCCGTCAACGAGTGGCATCCGGCGTTTGCATGGGAAAATCCCGTAGGTTCTGGTTTCCCATTTTTAGCTCTTTTTATCTTGAGCATTGGTTTGACTTTTTTTTGGCTCTTTAGTCGCCTCCTCAAACCTAAATTGCTGAAAGCACCAAAGAATGAGCTTGAGGCACAGGAGAAGTTGTTCAAAATTCTATCGACAATCTTCGGCTGTGCAGCCGCTGTACTTATATGCTGGGTCGCATTTATTTCTTTTTCTTTTGCTGAAGCTGATGCAGCCGGTTTTCTTCTGTGTGCTGCATTCGTGGGCATCCTGCTGCTCAGTATCTACAAGAGCGTTCATTTCATTTATTTGGCAGTTTGCTTAGCGTTGCTGGCTCTGTGGTCTGGAGATGCTGATGCCGGTTATTCCGGCAGATATATCTATTCGTTCGTTATATTGCCAGCATATGTCATATTGCATATTTTTGTCTCGCTGTTTTCTAAACCTGTTAAAATCAAACCCAAAAATATTGCTTTTGTTGCCCTGACAGCCGTTGTTTCGTTGTTATTAATGATTCTTATTTTTAACCCCTTCAAATTTGAAATGCCTTTTTCCAATGCCGTGAAGCAATTTTCAGAACTGCGTCGGCCATGGCACCCTGTGTATGAACGTAACCTCAAAATAACCTACAAGCACTTGTTTGGTGTGCTTTATGTTGTGAACGTTGGTTCGATTATTATTTGGTTAGCGATTCCTTATCTGCAAAAATTATTTGGTTTGCTTCCAAATAAAATCCACGAAGATTCCCAAACCAACCAATACAAGTTGTCTAAAATTGATTTGCCATTAATGGCCATCGCTGCCCTTACCGTCTATATGGCCTATCGTTCCCGCAGGTTTATACCGATAGCAGCTATCGCAGCCTGCCCGATTATAGCAATGTTTATTGACCAGGCGACTCGCACAATCTCGGCCGCACGTAATTTCTACAAACAAAGTTCCTTCTCTGTTAGCCCAATGCCATATAACCTGCAATTGTTTTTTATCTCTGCCGCCGCCGTTGCAGTTGTGGCTTTCGGCACATGGTGGGGGCTTAAATTTAAACGTGTTTATCTCGACTACTGCCCCACCGACCCGAAATTAAATTCCGTCTTTATTCGGATGACGGCCTCGAACGCCAAACCATTTTACGCCTGTAAGTTCATAAGAGATAACAAATTAGAAGGGAAAATGTTTAACTACTGGACCGAAGGCGGTTTCATTGCCTGGGGCCAGGTGCCTGACCCGAACACCGGCCGAACCCCTCTGCAATTATTTATGGATGGCCGTGCACAGGCAGCTTACGAGCCGGGAGTTTACCAGACTTGGTCTCATATCATGTCTGGAGGCCCAATCGTCCAAAGTGCTATGATAAGAAGAACCACTCCAGATTATGTCAAAGTCGGCCGGTGGATAGATGAACAGTTGAAAAAACGCAATGTCTGGGTAGTCTTAATGCCCTTGTCCGACCCAACGGTATATAATGGGCCTCTCGTAAAAGGCATTGAACATAATTCTAACTGGCATGTCGTCTTCTTTAATAACAAACAAAAACTATTTATTGATATAACAACCCCTCAGGGTAAGAAGCTTTTCAGTGGCATATTCAACGGCAAAACACTTTACCCCGACGAATTCTCCAAAAACCTTATCATCGCCAATAATATGTTATCATTTGGCAAAAGCAAGGCTGCAAGGGAAAAAGGTCTTGATTTAGCCATCAAGGCTTTCAAATTACACCCGTCACAAGTCCCTATGAGGATAATTCTATCTGCTGGGAGGTATCCTGAGTTGCGACCTCTTATAAGCGATTTTTGTAAAAATTATTTCGACGAGTTCGCAAAAGATAAGGGTCTTTATGCAAAACAGGATGGCTATCTCCATAGAGTCTGGGCCGCATTGATCGCAGGCAAATATTTGCAGGAAAGTGCCGCAAAACAAGAAAACACTGAACTTGCGCAATTTTACAACGCCAAAATAAAAGAGTATAATAATGAGCAGGAACCACTGTATAAAAAGAAGAGGTGGTAGCCTGTGACAAAGGATAAGTTGCCAGGAAAGCCCGTTAACTCAAACCAGAAAGCTGCTGTTTCCGAATTGAAAACATCCCTGTTTTCAAAACGACATCGGGAACCTGCGTATCCTGCTCCGGTTTCTATCAGTGTTTTTTTTCCCTGTTACAATGAGCAGGACAATGTTGAGCGCACGGCGGAACAGGCGCTTGCTATTCTAAAGAAACTCGACGCCGATTTTGAAGTAATTATCGTTGACGACGGCAGTTCCGATGCCACCGGGCAAATCGCCGATGAAATCTCCAGCCGAGACAGCCGGGTAAAGGTGGTACACCATCCCACTAATCTCGGTTATGGGGCCGCATTGCAGTCCGGATTTAAAGCAGCCACCAAAGAGCTTGTTTTTTATACCGACGGCGACGGCCAGTTTAATATCAGCGAAATGCCGCCGTTGCTGCCATTGACAGAGCAATATGATATTGTCAGTTGCTACCGATTGAACCGCCGGGACTCTTTTATACGAAAAATTAATGGCTGGTGCTGGACAAAATTGGTTTGCTTGCTGTTCGGTATGAAAATCCGCGATATTGACTGCGCTTTCAAATTATACAAAAGAAAAATTTTTGATAACATTAAATTGTCGAGTACCGGAGCTCTGATTGATACTGAAATCCTGGCTCGCTCCATCCGCAAAGGCTACTCTATTACTCAAAAAGGTGTGCATCATTATCCACGAACAGCTGGTGCACAAACCGGCGCGAATTTAAGGGTGATTCTTCGTGCGTTCAAAGAGCTGTTCAAACTACGCAGCCAAATTCGAAGCGGGAACTGATAATTGAGGCACGATACGCAATACGAAGTATGAATGAAGAGAAGGTCAATTTATTCATCTACGGCTCGCTGCGTGACCGGAGAATTTTCCAGTCCGTCAGCGGTCTAAGTTTTACCCGAAAACCTTCTAAAATTGACGATAAGACTCTTTTGGCGGAACCTGCCTTCCTGCCGCACCACAAAAAAGTCAGCCCCGACAACGTCTATTTCTACGCCGTTGCAGCTCCATCTTCAAGAATCGAGGGCCTTGTAATCTACGATGTTCCTGACCGGGCAATGGCGGAAATTGATAAGTATGAAGGAAAGCGCTACGACAGAGAAACCGTTCAGGTCAACACCGCCGACGGCCTCGTCAAGGCCCAGGCCTATTTAGTAAGTCACGAATCAATGGAAAAGTATTTCGGTGACAGGTTCCACGTTAATCTGATACACGAACTTTGGTTGCGAAAACGAATCGAGAAGTTTATCAAAAAGCATACCCGCCCAGGGGAACAGACCATCGACGCCGAATTGGAACGCCGAGCTCACAGAGAACTACTCGCAACCACCGAGCGTGATTTGGTCATAAGCCACTATGGCACCGATGCCGTTAGCGATTATTATCTTGAACACGAACTCGACCGGCCTCGGCCGAGCATAAAACATTTATACAACGACCCACAGGCACAGCCGTTTATTGAAAATTATTTGGCCTTGGTCATAAGGCAGGTCTTGCTCAATCAACTCGACGAAAGAATTCAGTCCCGATACCGTTTTGAACTTGAGCATATGCACACTTCAGAAAGATATTTCAAGCGCTCTGTCAGTCTTCTCGCAGCTTTGCAAATGATAAACGTTAACAGTCCGGAAGTTGATTTGATTATTGAACAATTTCTTGAAACGATGCCCTATGACAGGCATGACCTCATTGATTATGTTAAATATGCTGTGCGCGCAGCGAGATCTCTTTTTCACGCTCAAGTTGTCCAATCGCATCTGGAGCATATTCGTTCGAGCTTTCAGCCGGGCCTTGTGCCGCTTGGAACTGAAATAGAGTTGAGCAACCTCGGCTTCGCAGCGGTTGAACCACAGAGAAGTCTCAGAAAGGTCTCTGACCCAGTATATGATGGTTTCAGGTATTTTCACGATTTTTGCATGGATGTTTTGTCCTGGAAACTCGGAGGATACATTGATGACCATACTGGCTCTACTGACCAAGCACGCCGGTCTGGTTTTTTGGAGCTGGCGCCGGGGAGACTAAATATCGCCGGAGAGCTGTCTCGAGCTGCAACTGCAGACCCCTGGCTTCTTAATCAGTTAATACATGAGATTGCTACTTTCTATAACGTTCGCCCACATAGTTTGCATCTGTCCTTTCAACTTCGAAAAAATCAGATTGGCAACCAGAAGATTCTGCCTTTAGGTTTTGTGAAGTGTCTGCTTGTGCTCGGCGGCGGCCTTGAGCAAAGAGACACCGGCAGACTGTGGGTTTCAAGAATGGGCTATGACGAGATAACGCAGCGCGAATATGGAGAAGAACTTGTCTTTGCCAGGACAAGTAAACGCAGATGGTATCTGGGAGGAGATGAAATTGCGGATAAGCCGCCGGTACAAGCAACCACGTATGTCCAGCAGTATAAATTTATTCGTCTGGATAGAAGAGCCAATTATGAGCCGTTAATCCTGTGCCTTAAAGGCCTCCAGCTGGCCTATAACCCGGCGGATTATTTAAGCGCTGAGCAGCTGAAGGAAAGCAAAGGGTTGCGGCGGCAATATGTTGAGTTAAAAAAATGGGCCGCCGAACCTACGGAAATCAGTCCGCAAATAATAAGCAGATTCTTAAATACCGTCCAGGACGGCTTAATGAATGAAGGGCACCGCCGTCCCACCCACAAACTGCACTATATCGATTGGGCACTAAGCGCTATCGATGTACAACTGCGTATGTTCAATAAACAGCTCAAAAAGTCACTTAACGCTTCTTAATTGTTTTGTTTCTCTGTCGTTTTACATTCAGCCGATAGAGCTTTCTTCTTTTTAACTTTCCTATTGCGAACCTGACTACTTCATTATGGTCAAATGCCATATCTTTTGGCAGTTTTTCTATATCGAACCATCGCACTTTTGCTGCGTCATCGCCTGCTTTTATCCTGTTTAGCCCTTCTGTCACAATTCCCATAAATGTAACTGTAATTACTCTTCCCCTTGGGTCGCGGCCGACATTGCCAAAGGTATGAATCTGTTCCAGTCGCACTCCCACCAGGGCCGTCTCCTCCGCCAATTCTCTGGCCGCAGCATCGTCAAGTTCCTCATCAATATCAACAAATCCGCCGGGCAGTGCCCACTTACCTTTGAACGGCTCATATTTGCGATTGACCAGCAGCAGTTTGGCTCTGCCTGCAAAAAGCCCAAACACGACAATGTCTGCTGCAGCCATCGGCCTCGGCCAATCATAAATGTATTTACCCTTTTTAGTCATAGTTCACAAATCCACCTTTTGCCGTTTACTAATTCGTAACTGATAATTTAATAATTCAATGGTCGATAATCAATAATCAATTGCTCAAAGTCTCTTTATTTCTTACAATAGCCCAGCTATGGTCTTTTCGAAGAAAAATTCCGGTCAAAACATCGAGGTTACTTCGCTCAGACTCGGTAACGGTTGGAGCGGCAGGGCGGTATTGTCCACAAGCACCGGCAAGAATTTTTCAAAGACTAACTGGGTCGATTGCCTCTCACAACCCGAGCTGCTGTTTCAAGATGTCGAAAAAATCCTAAAAACTGAAGGCCGAAACTGCGTCGCTGTGAAAAATCTTACAATAGGAGATAACCAGCTGAAAGTAGTTATCAAACGCCACTATCCCGGAGCTGGTTTGCGACGATTCTTTCGTTCATTTCGGCGTGGCAGGGCACTGCGAAACTTCGATACCGCTCTCAAATTACTCAGTTGCGGCATCCCGACGGCAGCTCCCTTCGCTGCTTTACACAAAAAACGCAACCTGCTTACCGAGCAGAGCATTTATATTACCGAATATTGCGAGAACAGCCCTGATTTGTACACCTTTGCGTCTGAACAATTGCCAAAAAGGCAGGCGGAGCAGTTTGCGATAAAAAAACAACTGTGCCGTCAGCTCGCTACCATATTGGCAACACTTCATAAAAACGGTCTGTGGCATAGAGATTCAAAGGCAAATAACTTTATCGTTTGTAAAAACAGCCGGGGCGAATGCAAAATATTACTTGTCGATGTGGACGGAATAAAGCCGTATTTCCCCCTAAGGGGAAGCTGCCGATTTCGTCCCTTCTGGCAGCTCGCCGCTTCTACTTTATCTGTATCCGCTGTTAACCGAACAGATTACTTCCGAACCTTCACAACCTATAGTAACCTTACAGGTCTTGAGCTTTCGCAGCGCCGCCGCATTTTCCGCGAACTGTCAAATAGAGCCAGAGCCAAGCATCTGCGTTCGGCACTGAAAAACATCCTGATAATCAAACCCAGCTCGCTGGGTGACATAGTTATGGCCTTGCCGGCCCTTACGGCCTTGCGCAAAAGCTTTCCCGAGGCGAAGATTAGTTGGTTTATTCGGCCGGAGTTCGCACCGCTTCTCGAAAATCATCCCCATTTAACCGAAACAATCCTTTTTGACCGTAAGTTTCTCGGCAAAGCCTGGTATCATCCACGCGCATTGGCCGCGCTGTTGTCGCTTATTCGACGGCTTCGCCGCGGCGAGTTCGACGCGGCAATCGACCTGCAGGGCCTTTTTAGAACCGCATCGTTGGCCTGGCTCTCGGGCTGTAGAAAACGACTTGGTATGGCAGATGCCAGAGAGTTCGCCCATATCTTTTACACACATAAGGTTGCCCAGGACCGAGATTGTGTTCATCTCGTTGACTACTACCTGAAAATAGCACAAGCTGCCGGCGCATCGGACCTTTCAGTGGAATTTATATTGAACACAGACCGCTCCGCAGCTGATTCAGTCCGGAATCTGCTGACACAACAGCAAGTTAACCCGGACAACTATGCGGTTATTGTGCCCGGCTCTGCGCACAGTGATAAATGCTGGCCGATTGAGTATTTTGCTGCCTTGGGTGATAAAATTTCATCGCAGTTTCACCTGTCTATAATCGCCACCGGAGCAGCTTCCGAAAAGGATACTGTAGAAAGGTTGAAAAATCTTGCTAATGTCTCGATAGCAAATTTCGCGGGTGCAACTTCCCTCGGTGAGCTGGTGGCGCTGTTGAAAGGCGCCTGGCTGGTGGTAAGCAATGATACCGGCCCGGGCCATATTGCCGCTGCTTTGGGCGTGCCGGTTGTTTTGATATTCGGCAGGTCTAATCCCGCCAGGGTGGCTCCTTACGGAAGGCCTCATTGCGTTGCAGCGGTTGAACCTAACGGCAGGGGATTCAAGGCCGACAGCACCAACCCCAAACATAATATTAAAGCCGTTACCGTCGATGAGGTCTTTCAGAAGGTCTGCGAGCAGCTCTAAAATTGGGTTTGTTTGGCTTTGTTTTGACCAAGTGTCCATCGCTTGTTTTTCGCTGTAATTCATTATTGAAACTGCGGTTATAAATATTTGACTTTTTTGGAAATTGGGTTTGTTTTGCATAATTTGTTATTTTTGATTGAATGTACAGCCACAAAGTAAATGTGTATTTTTAGCCACAGAGAGCACAGAGGGCACAGAGAATACAAAGTAAAAAGGTAAAAGTTAAAAGTAAAAATTGTGTTTTGGTTTTTCATAACGTTTAGAAATAATGCCTCCCTTCGTTAGTAATGGCGAAGCTGCGCGTTTGATGCGAAAATTTTGAGGTTTTCGGGGGTGTGATTTTGAATTAACTTGTTGCAGTGTAAGGAATAGAAAATTTTTTCGATTTTCCCGTTTTTGGTGTGCGGGTAGATACGGTTTTGATTGATAATGTCGTATTGCGTCGTGTGTATCGCGTATTGCGCCAGAGGAATTTTTGTGTAAAAGCTGCCTAAATTAACAGGGAATTTTTTGTGGGGATTGGGGAAAGGTGTTCACTACCTGCCAATGGCAGGTAGTGCGGTGCGGCGGCGAAAGTATATTAGTATATGCGAATATACTAATATACCATTTAAGCGCTAAAGGTTTTTTTAGACCCAAGTTGCTGTTGTCCGCAGGATAAATTTCCGGAAGCCGCTGAAGAAAATTAAAAATCAAAGTGTAAAATGCAAAAATGCGGAGCCACTTCGCGGGGATTATAAGGGCCGAACTGGAGGACGCAACAGCAAATCAATTTTTGATTTAGGATTTGCGATTTAGGATTTGCGCGGTGCTGCCGGAGGCCGCAACGAGGAAACCTCCAGTAAGTATGCCAGAGGCATACGAGTAAAACGGTATCCGAGCAGAAGGCAGCAACAGCAGAGGTGTGCGGAAAGGTGGCAAAGGCGGTTTACTACCTGCCTATGGCAGTTAGCGCGGAGAAGCTGAGCACTTGTTTTATAAGCGGCAGAAACTTAATTTAAGATGTGGATTGTGCTATGCGCGGATGGTGCGAAAAAGTCGGTCGAATTTAGATGGCCGATACTCGTAACTCGATGTTAGAAAAGGAGTAAAAATTTTTTGAGAAATGAGATTTTTGGGTCTTAACCCCCTGCGCGTTTGATTGGTTTTTAGGTGCGAGTAGATATAATATATTTTTTGCATACTCCTTACTTTATTGTCTTAAAGGTTCTTAAAATTTAAAGATAATACGCATTTTTGCTCCAAAAAACGGGATAAATACTCATTGAAGATTTAACCACCAACATTCTTGGTAAATACAATAATATATTCGTATAAGTAAGGTGCACATAAGTGCAAAATTTCTAGGATTTTTGGCCTTTTTAGCTTGACGTTGGCTTTTGGCACTTTTATATTATTCAAAAGCAAAAAACAGTATTGATTAAATTGTTGTAAAGGAGTTCAAAGATATGCAAAAAAGCCCTCAACATATCGCTGAAGAGATCAAACGTTTGGTTGACCAATTGGTCGCAAGCACACAGTCCGCACCAACTCATAGAAAGAGGGATAGGCAAATATCCTCGGCGAGAAGTACAAAAGGCGCTATTGGAGCACTTTCAATATTAATGGGAGAAGGATTCTTCGATTCACCCAAAGACCTTCCCTCTGTAATGGGAAGACTTCGAGAAATTGGACGCCACTATCCTCAACCGTCTGTAGCTATGAACCTCCTAAATCTTACGAGGAAACGTACCCTTATCCGAATGAGGGACGGCAAAACGAAACCTTGGCAGTATGTAATAAGGAAATAAAAATGACAAAAGAAAATATGGCACAACTCAAACAAAGGATTGAACGCCTTGAAAAAGTCGTTTTCGGTAAAAGCGATTTTAAACCCAAACAAAAAGATGATACAACCATTCCAATTGAAATGAATTATTCTCTTAACGAGAGAGCATTTGTTAAAAGATACACTGCCAACAAAAGCGGCCCGAAGAAATTTACTCTCTTGTTGGCTTATCTGGCAAAGGGCAAAATCGGAGAAAACATCAGCTTAAGTGACATTAAAAAACATTGGAACAAAATGAAAAGCATACTTGGTGAATTCAATATGTTTTACCCAAGCGACGCAAAAACTCGCGGCTGGGTAGATGTAGACGGACATGGAATATATAAATTAACGGAAGAATGGGAGCAAGTTTTGTGGAAGAAGAGACCCAATTAGAGCATATCCTCGACAGGATATTCGACTCTCGCCGAATATCCAGTGTTCTTCAACACTTCGTGGCTTGCGAGCAAAGTTTCCAAGAGGGTAAATGGGAAACGTGTCTTACCAAAGCGGGAAAGTTTGTTGAAGCAATAGTTAAAATGCTATGGATTTACTGTAACAAACCCCTGCCTTCTGCAAGAAATTTTAAAGCTGGCCAATACGCTCAAAAAATCATAAACGAGGTAGATAAAACGACCATGCCACATGACGAAATTCGACTTCAAATACCTCGTGGGTGTATCTTTCTCTACGACATAACTTCAAATCGTGGCGCACGCCATGACCCCGAGGAAGTTAATCCAAATGAGATGGATGCCACGCTTGCAATGGCGGTTTGCTCATGGATTTTGGCTGAGCTTGTTCGATTCTCTGCTAAAGGAGACCTGCGTCCAGAACAAGCTAAATTGCTTGTCGATTCAATTACCCAGCGACGATATCCTACCTTTGAAGAAATTGATGGTAGAATATATGTGCATAATAGTAAATATCAAAACCCACTTGAATGTGCCGTACTTATTCTTTACAAGTTAGGTTCTCGGCGAATTGATGAAAAAACACTTTTTGACTTATTAAAACGGCACGGTTTTAACCGACAGGGGTTTAGGTGGGATAGACTTGTCCCGTACATAGACGTGAATAGTGATGGCGAAATTTTGCTACGAGCCACTGGACGCGAAGAGGCAGAAAAAATTCTAAAAAGGAGAATATGATGACAAAAGCAAAGTTTACTCTTCCAAATGGAACTATAATCAATATTGATGGGACTGTAACAGATATACAAAAGCTCGTAGAATTTTGTGGTGTTTCTTCTTCAAAATCTAAAATGTCTGATACAAAATCTAAGGGGCAATACCAAAAACAATCCTCTAATGTCCCTCATCAAAAAAATCATATAATTCAGATAGTAAACCTAATCAAGGAGTGTGAAGAATCTGAAGATATCGAACAAAATGTCCTCGACAAAGCAAGTGAAGTTAACAGAGTATTACTTCCATTATATATCGTTCACGAATATATGGAAAATTCAATTGCCCTCCAATCCGGCGAGATTAGTAAAATTACAAAAGAGTTAGGTGTTCTCGTATCACAGCCGAATGTGTCTAGTGCTCTTTCGGACACTGCATCAAGATATGTCATAGGAGATCGCCCTAGGAAGGCAAGGCAAGCAGTGAAGTATAAATTAAATCGTCGAGGTTTGAAATACATGAAGGAAATCATCAAAGATAAACGGAAGGAATAATGATAGAATGATAATGCCGTGGCGGGAAGTGGTTACGACTCAACCTTACTAATCACGGAAATGCAACGCTCGCACAGGTCGGGGAATTTATTGTCGGAGCCGACGGACGGCCAATAGTTCCAGCACCGCTGACATTTTTGATTCTTACTTTTATACGATACTGGTAAGGATTCGTCGGATACTTCTGTGAGAAGAACCTCACTAACAATACAAAAAGCGGCGAAATTTTTAACGCCAAATTCTTCAATAAGGGTTCTTAATTTTTTATCAACAAAGAGTTCAACACAAGCCTCTTGGTTGCTGGCAATTTCACCTTCCCTTCTCAATTCTTCTAGTGAAAAAAGTACTTCGCTTCGTAAGTTCATCAGTTTTTCCCATTTTGCCTCATCCTTTTGCCAATCAATGGAGGCATCGACCTTCGGCATTTCGGCCAGGTGGATGCTATCCTCGTGTCTCGTGCCTCGTGTCTCGTGTCTCGTTTTCATCGCTGTCCAGACCTCCTCGGCGGTATGCACCAAAACGGGTGCGAGCAATCGGACGAGGGAATCGAGGATTTCGGACATTGCGGTCTGTGCGCTTCGGCGCGAGGGGCTGTCGGCGGGGTCGCAATAGAGCCGGTCCTTGAGGACGTCCATATAGACACTGCTCATCTCAACGGTGCAGAAGGTATGAATGAGCGAAAAGACCCTGTGAAAGACGAAGTTCTCGTAGGCCTCCGTAACGTTGGCAATCAGTTTTTGCAACTGCTGTATCGCCCACTTATCTATCTCGAACATATCATCGTAGGCTATCGCTTCTTTATTCGGGTCAAAATCGTCGATATTGCCGAGCAGGTATCTCAGCGTATTTCTGATTTTCCTGTAGGCGTCCTGCGTCCGTCCTATTAACTCATCGTTGCATCGTATATCTTCCTGATAATTTACACTCGCCACCCACAGCCGTAAAACATCCGAACCGTACTTTGCAACCTCCTCCTGGGCATTAACATAATTACCCAGCGACTTCGACTGCTTTTTGCCTTCCTCGTCAACGGTAAAGCCGTGCGTTAAAACGCTCTTGAACGGCCCTTTCCCGATTGCCCCGAGAGCCGGCAGAAGTGACAATTGAAACCAGCCGCGGTGCTGGTCGGAGCCTTCGAGATACAAATCCACCGGCACAGGCCAGCCCCTTTTGAAAGCTGCGCTATACCAGCTACAGCCTGACTCGAACCAGACATCGAAGATGTTTTCTTCCCTTTCCAAATCATCAAAGTCAAACCCAACCGGCAGTTCAAAATCTTCGCCGAGAATCTGCCGAGGCGAATCAGTAAACCAGCAGTCTGAGCCTTTCTCGCTGATACGTTTGGCAACGGCCAATACGGATTCCTTAGTCATCAAGGCCTGGCCATTGGAATTGACGAATACGGGCATTGGCAGTCCCCAGCTTCTTTGTCTGCTGATACACCAGTCAGGCCGTGATTCGAGCATTCCTTCGATGCGTTTCTGGCCCCACGCAGGAATCCATCGGACATTGCCGATGCTCTCGAGCGCGAGGGTACGCAGACTTTTGCCGAGGCCGGGCAGCTCCTTATCCACGCTGATGAACCACTGCTCCGTTGCCCTGAATATGACCGGACCTTTGCTCCGCCAGCAATGGGGATAGCTATGCGTAATTTCGCTCTCGGCAAAGAGCAGACCCTTCTTCCGCAAATCGTCGTTTACAATTGTATCAACCTCTAAAACATTTCGTCCCCGCAGATGCTCGGGGACAGTATCATCGTAACAGCCGTTGTCCAGCACAGGCGAATATACCGCCAGGCCGTATTTCTGACCCGACATATAGTCCTCAAGGCCGTGGCCGGGGGCGATATGAACGAGGCCGGTTCCATCTTCAGTCGTAACGTAATCAGCAAGAATTACCATATAGGCATCTTTGTCCGTCGGATTATTTTCCACAAACGGATGCAAATATCTAAGCCCTTCGAGTTCACTGCCTCTAACGGACTTATCACTGATGCTGTATTCATTTTCTTTTAATTCGCCTGCGGCGATTGCCGCTTCGAGCCGTTCGGCGCACAAGAGCGATATGAATTTGTCTCCATTTTTCTCATAGGTTATAGTTTTGTATTCCAAATGAGGATGAACTGCTATCGCAAGATTCGCTGTTAGTGTCCAGGGTGTGGTTGTCCAAATCATAAAGCAAATTTTTGATTTTTCTGTCTCGCTCTCTTTAATCAAACCAAGTTCAACCAACCGCTCAACGCTTTCCTTCGCAACCGGGAAGTTTACAAAGATGCTCGGCGACGAAATGTCCTTATATTCCAGTTCAGCTTCTGCCAAAGCTGTCTCGCACTCAATCGACCAGTGAATTGGTTTTAACTGCTTATAAACCAATCCCTTATCAACTAACTCGGCAAATACTTCCAAGATCCCCGCCTCATACGCCGGCGTAAACGTGAGATAGGGATTTTCAAAATCGCCGAATATCCCTAACTCCTGAAATTGCCTGCTCTGGATTTTGATGTATTTGCTCGCATATTTTTTGCAGAGCTTGCGGATTTCGGGCTTATCCATATCTTTGGCTTTTTCGCCAAGCTCGGCAAAGACTTTCGCCTCGATGGGCAGGCCGTGACAATCCCAGCCGGGTATATAAGGGGCGTCGAAGCCGACCATTGTCTTGAACTTAACGACAAAATCCTTTAGGACCTTGTTTATAACGTGCCCCATATGAATATCGCCGTTGGCGTAGGGCGGCCCATCGTGCAACGTGTATGACAGCGCACCTTGTCGTGCTTGCCTTGTTTTGGCGTAAATATTCATCTTCGCCCATTCCTTGCGCAATTGCGGCTCACGCTGAACCAGATTCGCCTTCATCGAAAAGCTGGTCTTCGGCAGGCACAAAGTGTCACGATAACCTTTTTTCTTTTCCGACATTTAACAAATCCTCAAAAATCCCAGACTACGTATGATAAACACTCCTGCTATTACTGTCAATGTTCACAGCTCATTACCGGATTATCAACAAAAAAAGCCTTCCAGAGTTTGCTACTCTGGAAGGCTCTTAATATGCAAACATAGCTTTCTCAGGGCAGCTTCATATCCTCCGCAATAATTATGATGATTGCAACGTTCATAATATTATTCATAATACACCCCGTCTTAATAATTACCAGTCGCAAATCTACCATAATACTCGGTCAATGTCAAGCCTGGGTTTAAAAAAAACAGATACAGGTAAAATCTATGGCCAATCATCCATCGTCATATTATACTATTTCTTATGGCGAAGAAACTTTACATAATTGACGGCCACGCGCACATTTACGCCGCCCATTATGCACAGATGCGTCAGTTGACCAGCCCATCCGGCGAGCCTACAAAAGCCACATACATCTTCACAACCGCCATTGCAGGGCTTATTCAACGGCAAAAACCGGATATGCTTGCTGTGGCAATGGACAGCAAAACCTCAACCTTCAGGACCAAAATCTACTCCGATTACAAAGCCAATCGCCCACCTATGCCAGATGATATGCCTGCACAAATAGACCAAATCGAGCAGATTCTTGAGGCAATGAAAATCCCCGTCCTTCGCCTTGATGGCTTCGAGGCTGACGACATAATCGGAACCCTGGCCAAGAAAGCCTCTGCTAAGGGTATTGACACTTTCATTTGCTCGAAGGATAAGGATATGTATCAGCTTGTCGACGACCATATCTATATCTTCGATATGAAGAAAGGTGAAACTCTTGATGATAACACGCTTTACGAGAAATATAAAATTCATCCTAAAGATTTTATCGATGTTTTGGCCTTACAGGGCGATTCTTCTGACAATATCCCAGGCGTACCGCTAATCGGGGAAATGAACGCCGTCAAGATGATTCAACAATACGGTTCTCTCGATAAATTGTATAAACACGCCGATGAAATTAAAGGCAAACGAGGCGAAAATCTCCGCAAATTTAAAGAACAGGCCTATCTTAGCAAAAAGCTCATAATCATAGATTGTAATATCCCCCTGAAAGTCGATTACAATGTTTTAGCTCTGAAGAAATTCGACGAAGCCAGACTTGCCCAGATTTTCAGCGAGCTCGGCTTCAGTCGCCTTCTAAAACAGTTGGATTTGAAGACTCACGCCGGCAAACAGCCGGCAAAAACCGCTGATTCGCCGGTTACCGAGAAACTCGGCGAACCCGCTTCTGCGAAAACAGTCAGCCATAATTATCAACTTATAGACACACAGGAAAAATTCGACAGGTTTTTAGCTAATCTCAAAAAGCAGAAATTATTTGCTATCGACACTGAAACCACATCCATCGACGCTATGCGTGCCGACCTCGTTGGTATCAGCTTTTCCTGGCAGCCGCACAAGGCATATTACCTGCCTGTAAGAGCTCCGTTAGGCCAAAAGCACCTTGACGCAAATGAGCTCGGCCGAAAACTCGCACCAATACTGGCAAACAAAAACATCAAAAAAATCGGCCAGAACATAAAATACGACCTGCTTGTCCTGAAAAATGCCAAAATGCCCTTAGAAGGAGTTTACTTTGATACGATGGTCGCCTCCTATTGTCTCGACCCGTCCCTAAGGGGCCATTCGATGGATAGTATGGCCGCCGATTTCTTAAATTACCGCTGCATCCCAATCTCTTCGCTCATCGGCAAAGGCAAAAACCAGCTCACCTTCGATATGGTCGACACAGCCGCAGCTTGTGAATACTCCGCCGAGGATGCCGACATAACTTTTCAGCTCTATGGGTATCTGAAAAACCATCTCGAAAAAGACCCCCCAATAAAGAAACTATTTGAGGAAGTGGAAATGCCGCTGGTCCTGGTCCTGACGGCTATGGAATACAATGGCGTTTCCCTCGACACTAAGCTGCTGAAAAAAATGTCCGGCGAACTTGCCGCTGCACTGAAAACACTGACCGACCGGATTTACGAATGCGCCGGCGCCGCTTTCAACATCGATTCCCCGAAGCAGCTTGCTGAAGTCCTTTTTGATAGACTTGGTCTTGAATCTATCAGGACTGGCAAAGCTGGACGCAGCACCGATGCAGATGTTCTCGGACAGCTTTCCGACCAGCATCCCGTTATTGAGCTGGTTCTTCAGTATCGCCAGCTGAGCAAGTTGCAGAATACCTACGTCGATAAGCTAAGCCAGTTAGTTAATCCACGCACCGGTCGCGTCCATGCCTCTTTCAACCAGACTATAACCGCAACGGGACGTCTCAGTTCAAGCGACCCCAATTTGCAAAACATCCCCGTCCGCACCGAGCTTGGCAGCAAAATCCGCTCAGCCTTTGTTCCGGAAAGCAAAACCGATTGCATCCTCAGCGCAGACTATTCCCAAATCGAGCTGCGTCTGCTGGCGCATTTCTCAAAAGACCGGGCCCTTATGTCCGCTTTTGCCGCCGACCGGGACATTCACCGCTTCGTCGCCTCGCAGATTTACGATGTGCCTATCGCAAAGGTAACCGACGAAATGCGCTCGCGCTGCAAAGCGGTCAATTTCGGCATAATCTACGGCCAGGGTGCATTCGGGCTGTCCCGCTCAATAGGAATAAGCCAGGCCGAGGCCAAAAAGTTCATTGATGACTATTTCGCTCGCTACAGTTCAATCCGAAAATTTATGGACTCCTGTATTGACGCAGCTAAACGCACGGGCTTCTCCGAAACTATTTTGCACCGCCGCAGAAAAATCCCGAACCTGACCAGCAAAAATGCCAATAAACGTGCACAGGCTCAGCGCCTTGCAATCAACACGGCGATTCAGGGGTCAGCTGCTGATTTGATAAAGGTCGCTATGATAAACATCCAGAAAAAAATCGAAGCTGAGCTTCTTGCGGTAAAGCTGATTCTGCAAATCCACGATGAGCTTGTTTTCGAGCTGCCCGCCGACGAGGCTGACAAACACGCAAAATGGATTAGGCGGGAGATGACCACCGCTTTGAAACTTGGTGTCCCCCTGAAAGTTGATATAAGTTATGGCCCAACCTGGCTGGGCGATAAATAGCAATTCGGCTGTATTACGGGATTTTGATTTGGCCGATTATCGTGCAATCCAACGGCTTTATTAACTTGGCCAGTTTCTTCCTTTCTAATGCATCTTTAGTGCAGATAAAAGCTGCCTGGGCAGCCGATATGATTTGTTTACGGTCGGGGCTGCTGACTAAGGCCGGTGCGTTTATCAGTATAAAATCGAACTTCTCCGGCGACTTCCTGTCCATCGCTTTTTCTACTATTTTCATTATGTTCATCTGTTTCAATTGTGAAAAAACGTGTCCCGGCCAGACCCACAGATTCTCAAATTCGGTTTGAACCGACCTGGCACGCAAACCGCTTTGCTCTGCATCAAGCCCGAACGCCTTGGCAACAGCGTCGCGCCTGAGGTCAAGGTCTATAAGCAGACAGCGTTTCTTCTTTTTGGCCAACCCGATAGCCACATTAACGGGTATTGTTACCGGCAGTGCCCCTGCCTCAATTGAGGCAAATAAGATGCTTTTGTATTTTTTCTTAACGCGTTTTATCCGCTTGATAATAGATTCGTAATCGTCTTCAGGCAGTTCCTCACCAGCCTCTTTATCATCTGCAAGATTAACTTTGATAACCTTCTTAAACTTCCTTCTTCTCAGTATTATTAGAATCAGCGCAAATAATATGGCTGCGATTACACCGGCAACAATATACAAAACAACCTCTTGATTCTGGGATATTCCTAATTTTAGCAGAATTCTCTTCAGCATATCAACCATAGGTATCTTTATCAGCATATAGCATTTTTATCTCTGCTATCTGCCATTCGCTATGCGCTGGAATAATCCCCCCGACACAGTCTTTCGATATCCCTTGCTACAATTTCTGTGATTATCCTCTCCTGCTCCGGTAGTACCGGCTTTGACTGTTCAATGATATGTTCGACTGGCTGGGTCTCTGGCTTTAGTTTTTGAGCTTCGTTTTTTCTGCCAGGCCCCTTTCTCTTTATAGCGGTTACCTTTCGCTGCTTTGCCATAATCTCTTCAGCAAGGTCAAAACTCGGAATTTCACCCTTTTCCCGCAGTGTTTCTGTCTCTTCTTTTTTGTTTATGCCCACCACTTTCGGCAGGGGGGTAGTTTCCTTAGCAGGTATTTCTTCTATTGGTATCGGGCTTGTATCTTCGTTAGTTGATATTTCTGCTGCCTCAGCCGATTGAGTTGTTTCTCTGGTGCTGTTTTGTGTCGCCGGATTTTGTATTACATCGAGCGCGCGGAGAATATCCACTTTGCATCGCAGAATATCATTATCAAATTGTTCGTTGCTTTCGGCCTTACTCACCTCTATAACCTCCTCTGATATTATATTTAGTTTAGCAAAATTGCCGGGATTAATCAAGAACAAATTGCGGTATGGTCGATAAACAACCGGTTAATCGGCCTTTAGCTTGCCTTAACAGGCCCTATTGAAAGTTGTGTGAAATTACCCGGGTTGAATTGTTTTATTAGTGAATGAATATCATCAATGGTAACGGCTTTTATAGCGTTAATGTCGTCTTCGATGGTGCGATACTGATGTAAATATATCCAGTTAGCGCCCAGGTCAATCAGCCGACCCATCGGCAGCTCATTCTTTATTACCAATGCGCTCAATATCTTGTTTTTTGCTGTTCTCATTTCATCTTCGGTTATACCGCTTCTGGATAGACTCTCGAAGATACTCTGAACGGTATCGAGCACTTTGCTGACGTTTTCACTGCTGCAGCGGATATAGCTGCAAAACACCCCCGTGCCGTCCATAGGCCCAAATTGCATCGTTGCCGCTTCTGCCAGTGCCTTGTCAACCAGCTCCCAGAAGAATCTCGACCCGACATCATCGCCGATGATAGTCGCTAAGAGCGATGCGGCAAATCTCCTCGGGTCCTGAATGGACACCGCTGGAGACATCAAGCATATATGCTCACGAACCAGATTTGATTTTTCAACTCGCTTCTTCTTTTTGCTGCCCGGTACTTCCTCCAGCTTTCTGGAAACAGCCTGCTTTTGCCACTTCTCGCAACTGCTTTCAACAACACTGCAAATTTGCTCCCAATGGAAGTTACCTGCAAAAGCCACAGCCATATTGTTTGGCGCATAGCGCCTCATAAAATAGCCCTGCATTTGTTCAGCCGTTAGATTGCTGATACTTTCCTCACTGCCAAGAACACTGTTGCCGCAGGGATGGCTGTCGAAATGCAGACTCCTGCATCTGTCTATCACATCAAAGCTCGGCATGTCCTTATACATTGCAATTTCTTCTTTAATTACGCTCTTCTCGATATTAAAATCTTCGTCTCTCAGTGCCGGCCTCATCAGCCCTGTCCACAGCCTTGTTACCTCGACTAAATACTCCGGCAGAACGGCAGCATAAAAGACGGTATTCTCCTCACCGGTAAAGGCATTGAATTGTGCCCCTGTCCTGTCGAACGCCTCATTAACTTCGAATGCACTTAGCTTTTCAGTGCCTTTGAACAGCATATGTTCTAAGAAATGCGACACCCCATTTATTTGCTTGGTCTCATCACGGGAGCCGGTTTTAACGAAAAAACCTACCGCCGACGACTTGGCGGATTTGTTAATCTCGCCGATAACAGCAAGTCCGTTTGCCAGTATTTTCTTCTTAAATTCCATATTTTGCTTTACTTAACTTTTATCCGCCGAAGGCGGATGAACTTCCTTCGGGCCGATTGTTACGACCGTAAAATCTTTGAATTTATTATTCCGTAGAAAGCCCAGAACCGAATCAACGCTGGTTGCCTCGATTTTATTTTTAATTTCATCTAAGCTTCGGACTCTGCCGAGCATATAGTAGTCGCTTCCAATTCCCCCCGCCCGGCTGCTGGACGATTCACTTTGCAGAACCAGCGCACTTTTAAGCCCGACTTTGGCTCGTTCGATTTCTTCTTTGCTGATTCCGTCAGCGAGTCGGTTGAATTCAGCCATAACACAATCGAGCGTTTCCTGAGCCTTATCTGGCGTTGTGCCGGCGTAGCAGGCTATCCCGGACGCCTCTTTCAAACCGTGATATTGCGCCCCCACGGCGTAGCAAAGGCCTCGCTTTTCCCTTACCTCTGTAAATAATCTGGCGCTCATCCCGCCTGAAAGAACCGACACTGCGACCCTTGCATTATAGTAGTTTTCATCAGTCGGTTTAACCGTCTCGGTCATCAGGCCGATGTGTACTTGCGCACCGTCATTACGTAGATGCGTATATTTGCCTGCTTTGGAACCGAGTGTAAATGATTTGAGGGGCTCCTGTTGGTCTGTTTCAAATAGATTTTTTATTTGCGACACGATAGCATCGAAATCGTATTTTCCCGCAAATGCAAAAATTGTCTGCGATAGATTAAAATTGTTCTTTATGATTTGTTTTGTTTTCTCAGCCGTAAGGGTTTTTAATTCTGCGATTTCACCTAAAGTGCTGCGCCCAAGGGGGCTCGGATAGAATCGTTCTCGCAGCTTTAGCATAACTTTCTGCCGGGGGGCATCATCCAAAGCACGCACTCCATCAATTGCCAGTTGCCTCACTAATTCAAATTGGTCTTCCTTCAGGCTGGCTTGAAGTATTATATCGGCATACAATTTTATTGCCTCAGCTATGTTCTCTGCTTCTAAAGCAGCCCCGATGGTTATATGAGAGCTGCCGACCGAGCTGGCGCGATGCAGCCCAAGACCGTCAAGTGCGTCACCGAGCTCTCTGTTGTTTTTATCCCCTGCGCCTCTGAAAATCCAGTCGGCAATAACGGTTCCAGCCCCGCAGCAGCCCTCAGGCAGCAGGGCGGCACCGGCCGGAAGCATAAAGCCGAACGCCACCGACTCGACCGCTTCCATTGGTTCACCGAGAATAACCATCCCATTCTTTAAGATATGTTTATCAAGTTTTTCTGACATTGCAGACCTTTTGTCATTCCCGCGCAAGCGGGAATCCATATTCTTAAAAATAATCAGCAACTACTATGAGTAATCAATCTTTCAGCATCTTATCATTTCAGATGGTTTTTGTAAAGCAGAAGCTAAATCGGTTTGTATTGTAGCCGGTGGTTAGAAGTTAGTGATTGAGATACACAATATATTGGTACTACAGTTGATCCATTATTTCCCCTAACTGAGAGTAATATTCCCATATTTTAGGAACTAACTTTATTAGGAGATAAATAGCTAAGGCTGTAATTACACCAACAAAAACTGTAACTATAATCTTTGTAGTCTTTTTATAACTTGGGTGAAACCATACGAACGGCAGGGCAAACGGACCTACGAACAGAAAGGAAATTACAATATTAGCAGTGCTGAAATACCATTTCGTTTTTGGCCTGCCGCTCTTTTCAAGAAACTCACCGCAGAAGCGGCACTTCACAGCCGCATCCTGAATTTCCTCTGCGCAAAAAGGGCACTTCTTCATAACTCTATACGCTGATACTCAACGCAATACACAATCGTAATATGAAACACGCTTACGCCACCGCAGCGGTTTCCTCATCAACCTGGTCGAACCTGACGCTTATCTTCTTGCTTACCCCTCGTGTCTGCATCGTTATCCCGACCAGCACGTCCGCAATGCTCATCGTGCGCTTGGCGTGAGTAATTACTATGAACTGCGAATCCTTTTGAAATTCCCGCAGCAGCAGATTGAAACGCTCATTATTTGCCTCATCCAATGCTGCATCAATTTCGTCCAAAAAGCAGAACGGGGACGGCTTTGTCTTGAAAACTGCAAATAGCAGTGCAATGGCTGTCATAGACTTTTCACCGCCGCTGAGCAGTGATATACTCCTTGTCTCCTTGCCGGGCGGCCGTGCCATTATTTCTATGCCCGCTTCGAGTATATCCTCAGCCTCTTCAAGCACTATATCGGCCTTTCCTCCACCGAACAGCTTGCGGAAAATCTGCTGGAAGTGAACCCTGATTTCCTCGAAGGTTTCTCTGAATTTCTCCCTGCTTTTCTTGTTAAGACGGCTTATCAATTGCTGCAGTTGAACTTTGCTCTTGTTCAAATCCTCGACCTGACTGCTTAAAAAATCATTTCGTTTTTCAAGGTCTTCCTGCTCGGCTATTGCGTCCACATTCACGTTGCCGAGCCGCTTAATCTTGCCCCGAAGCTCGGCTATTTCTTCTCTTACCCTCTCCCAATCTACCTGGCTTTCCTCGTAGTTTTCGTAGGCCTCAACCAAATCAATCTGCAGTTCATCCTGCACCCTTTCAACAAGCCCTTGTTCCTTTACCTCCAATTGGCTCAATTCTATTTTAAGCTCATTTATTTTCTGCTCAATCTCGCTTTGCTTGGCCCTGCTCTGGCGGACTAATTGTTCTGTTTGTTTTTGCTCTTCGAGCAGCTTTTCGATTTTCTCCTGAAGTCCGCCGGAGGCGGATTGGTTCTTTTCTTTCTCGACAAACATCTCCGACACCGCTGCTTCGCATCTGAGAATATCCCTCTCGGCTTCTTGAGATTGTTCACTACAGTTTTGTGTCTCTGCTTGCGCAGTCTCAGTAGCCGTTCGGTTTTCCTGCATCTGGTTTTGCAGACTCGCAATCGTTTGCTTCAATGCTTTGGTTTGTTCGGCAATCTGCCCCAGAGCAACCCTCAAATCTGTGAGCTGGCTCGTTTGCCCCTGTTGTTCAGCCTTTTGTTTGGCATATTTTGCCTCAAGTTCTTTTATACGTCCCGTCCGCTGGCTGTTTACCGCCTCCAGTTCCTGCAGTTTTTGTTTCGAGTCGTATTCTTTCTGCACCGATTGAGCGATTTGCGCCTCCAGCAGGTCGATTTCGCTGGCTATCAATGGCTGCTCTTCGCTTAGTCGCTTTATATTCTGCTCGTAAACCGTCAGCTTCGAGCTTACCTGCATCTTTTCTGTATTCGCTTCATAAATAGCTGTCCGCAGTTCCTTACACAATTCAGTCAAATGTTCATTTGTGCGATTGTTCTTCTCAATTTGCCCTTCAATATCTGCAATTTCCGCTGTAATTTTGGCGATTGTCTCTTGCAGTTGGCGAAGTCGGCTCTTTCGTGATATCAAGCCCGTGGCTTTCCCCAGGGGCCCAAGTTTTATCGCTCCGTCGGCGCTTAAAAATTCACCTTTTAGAGTAACGAATTTATAACCCTCTCCAATTCTTTCAGCCAGTTCAATTGCTGCATCAATCGAGTCAACAACTATCGTTTTACCTAACAGTTTCCAGACTAATGGTGCGTATTTGCTCTCGCCTCTTACGAACTCAACAAGCCTGCCCTTTACGTGCTGGAATTTTGACAAATCCTTTTTGTCCGCAAACGGCTCTATTTTATCTATGGATATGAAATTCACTCTGCCTTCGAGTTTTTTAATTGTTCCTTTATCGGCCATCAGTCTGCTTGTGCTGTTGACTACCAGTGCGTCGGTTCTGCCCTCAAGAGCCGCCTCAACAGCATTTGCATATTCGACGTCGGCTTCTATTGCCTCTGCCAGTAACCCTTCCACGTAATCGAATTTAGACCGGCTTTGCAGAATGTTTTTAACCGCATTATTAAGGCCCTCACGTCTTGTCTCCATATCCGTTAACACCGACAATTCGCTGTTCAAAGCGCTTCGCAACTCTTTGCTCCGGGCCAATTGCTTGTTCTCTGCCGCAATTAGGTTGTTGATTCCTTCTGTTTCTTTGCGTTTGGAGTCCAGATTTTGCCCCAATTCGCCCAGAACCTTCTCGATATCGCCCAGACGGGCGCTCTGCTGCGCCTTTTCGGTTAAGAGTTTTTCAAGTTCTGCCTGGCCGGTTTCTGCCCGACCGGACAAACGGTCTTTTTGGCTGGATAAATTATTGCGATAAACAGATATGTTCTGCACTTCGTTATGGAGTTGCGCTGTCCTTCTGACTATATCGATAATGCCCGATTTCTCATCTTCCAAATCCGCCTCGAGGCAGGCACATTCGGAGGTTATTTCCTGGATGGCTTTTTGAAGCTGCTCGGCGTTTTGTTTTTTCTCCTTGAGCATTCTTTCGCCGTTTTCCAGCTCGACTTTGTATTGTCTCAAATCACCTTCGAAAAGATTTTTCTGCTCTTGAAGTTTTTCAGCTCTTTTCTCTGCGTTTTCTTTTCTTTGCCGCAGTTCTGTAATTCGGGTTCGCAGAAACTCAACTCGTTGCAAACTCTGTTCGATTTTGCTCTGGACGGCGACGAGACGGTTTCCTGTGTGGTTTAACTCATTCTCTGTCTCTATTATTTTCCGGCCCAATTCGCTCATTAGGGCGTCATTTCTTGCCACCTCAGCAGCGATGCCGACAAGCTCGTCTTCAAGCTGTTCAAGGCCGGTTTTTCTCTCTGCGCTTTGGGTCCGGTTCTTTGCGTATTCAGCCAGCGAGTAATTAACCTGTAGCTCTTTGAGTCTATCGCAGTATTGCAGATAGTTTCTCGCCTTGCCCGCCTGGAATTTTATGCTTCGAAGCTGTTTTTGCACTTCGCCCAAAATATCTGCGAGTCGCAGCAGATTTTGTTCTGTATGTTCCAGTTTGCGAAGGGCCTCTTTTTTATGAGCTTTATATTTGCTTATACCGGCTGCTTCTTCAAATATAGCTCTCCTCTCCGACTTCGAAGCATTTAATAGTTGCCCAACCTGTCCCTGCTCGATAATCGAGTAAGCCTTGACACCCACGCCGGTGTCCATAAATAATTCACGAATATCTTTTAGTCGGCAGATTTTGTTGTTTATACGGTATTCGCTTTCGCCGCTTTTATATATCCGCCTTGTAATCTGCACCTCGTCGGCTTCAATTGGTAATTGTCTCGCCCCGGTTCCGTTGGGGTTTGAGATAGACAAGCTTACTTCAGCCGTTCCGACTGCCTTTCTGCTGCTGCTGCCGCCGAATATCACATCCGCCATTTGACCGCTCCGAAGGCTCTTGACGCTTTGTTCGCCAAGTACCCACTTTACCGCATCGACGATATTGCTCTTACCACAGCCGTTGGGGCCGACAATGGCGGTTATTGGCGAGTCGAAGGAAAATTCTATTTTGTCGGCGAAGCTTTTGAACCCGTTGAGAACGATTTTTTCAAGTCTCATTTGTTATCCTGCTCCTGGTTTTGGCGACTGAATACTTATTGCGCACTAGGCCCACCCAACAGGCCTGTACGCACTATTAATATCGGTCAAGGCCCTATTTTTTCTTGATAATTAGGTTGATTTTTGGCAGGGGCCCAGCGCGAAACTCTGCTTCCACCACTCCCTTGTCGCTCATCTGTTTCAAAAGGGCGATTGCTTCGGCATACGAAACGTTTAATCCCCGACGTCCTTCCCTGGTTTTTTTAAGCGGTTCTTCACACAGGGTTTGAATAATATCACTAAGTTCAAAAGAGCTTTTCAACTGAACTATTATATTGGGACGTCTGGGATGCTTGCGGATTATTGAAACATATCTCTGACCTGCTGGAGCATTTATTGTTATGTTGCCGTCTGCCGACCGGATGAAGATATTGTCACGGCAGTATATCGGAGCACCGAACAGCACAATTCGGGGCTGACCGCTGCGGGAAACAAAAATCCCCTTCTGTTCGGTGTGTGTGATTTGCTCAAGATAAAAATTACGCGCAATCAGCTTTTGTGTTACCGCAATATCGTCTAATTTTCTTAAGTTTTCATACGCTGCCAGTCTGATATTGTAATCGCTGTCGCGCAGTAATCTTCGCGATATCGCAACCGCGTCGTTCCGGTTCGCCGATGCAGTAATTGCCTCCAGGGCCTCGATTCGATAGGCTGAATCTTTATCTGATGCTATTTTTCGTAGGGTGTTCAAACCCTCATCGCTGCCCAGATTGAGCATACATCTGGCTGCTCCCAGACGCACCTGCTCCTGGGACGAATTCAGCAGGGCAGCCAGCTTGCTGAGACTTTCGTTCCCTATGGCCTCAAGAGCTGTTTCAGATAAGTACTTGTCTTCTAAAACAGCAAGCTTTCTGACAAACGTGCTTATTCTTTCTTTGGTAGCTTCCGGCGTTTCAACAAGGTATATCGTTCTAACTATCGATACGAATCTTTGTTTTTGTTTTTTGTATTTAGCTGGCACTTTCAATTCAATCTGGCTGGGTGAGACCGCTCTGGCTGTGCCGTCACCAAATCGCTCGTTTAATTTATTGCGAATAAGGCTTGCGGTTCTATGGTCCGGCCGACGAAGCCCCATGTTTATCTTGTACTCGTTGAGGACCGTACCACCGGCCAGGATATAACCAATTTTCTTATTTGTTTCGCCGGGACTTAGTGCATCTATAAAGACAGGCCCTTTCGCCATAGCCAAAACTTTTATAGCCATACCGAGCCCGCCTGTTGCCTTGAGCTCAGCACCATACAGCCAGCCGCCTTCCAGAGAGGTTGTTTGTGTGCCGGGCAGGGCAGCTACTCTTACATCGAAGTATTGGTTTTTCGGAACTGCCGTCGGCATGGTCCCCTGCACTACCACCACAGCCGTATCGCGACTGCTGATAAGCTCATCAACATTTACCTTATCCCCTGCCAATTGCTGCAGGATATATTGTTTAAGATGTCCTCTAACCTGTACCGGACATTCTGCCGAACCCGTTCCGTTAAGGCCGCCCACTAGGCCGTATCCTTCGACGGGGATAAATTCGAAGGAGAACACCTCAGCCAGCGACCCTATTGTAGTGCCCAAATCTATCTCGGGTGCAAGCTCACTTTCGCCTCTTTGCACCGGCTCACCACAGCCGACTATTAAAAAAACAATAAGCAATCCGCCTGTTACAAGAAGCGTTTTTTCCCACCAGATATTCATAAAAACAAAAGCCCCAAAAAGACCTAATTGCCATTTAATATTTTCTATTGACTATTTACCAATATCCCGAATTACCTATCTCCTTCAATAGTAAATAGTAAATAGTAAATGGTAAATAGTCAATTATTTACTCTCCGACTATCTGGCAAATGATAGTTCTTGTTCTCGGCCTGGTATCGAAATCTACAAGGATGATTTGCTGCCAGGTGCCGAGCGTCATTT
>Ga0315543_1000475_pt1 | contig 48718 bp, 45 predicted proteins | sample SalMarSW160210MG_2_FD_203098 | JGI IMG/M metagenome (GOLD analysis project Ga0315543, IMG submission 203098) | Salt marsh sediment microbial communities from the Plum Island Ecosystem LTER, Massachusetts, United States - Salt Marsh Sediment SW1601-210 ...
TATGTCTTACACCAAAAGTTCCGAAACCTACTAATCTAACTGCATCACCTTTTGCTAAACAACCAGTAATATTTTCAAATACACTTTCGACAGTTATTTTAGCTTCCCGTTTGGTACAACCAACATCACCTGCCACTACATCAATTAATTCGCCTTTGTTCACTATTTTCACCTCCTTTCATTTTTTAAAATATCCTAATAATAGATAAAATACAAGTATTTGTAAGTATTTCATGCCTACTACTTATATAATATACGACAAGTATTTTAAAAATCCTTCTTTTTTTAGAAATTATTTTTTATTTTTTTAAGAAAAATCAGTGTTTTTAAGCATTTTTTAGTAAATTTAATCTAAATTGTCATTTATGAGATAGTTTTATTATATATAAAATAGAAATATGTTGAATAATTATAAAAGAAATTGCTATATATTGCAAGTGTTCTAACCTATTGAGGGCAATTTAGTTGTAATAAAAGCCCCAAAATCTTTATTTAAGCCAGGGTTCTAAGTATTTAGCAAGGAAAACGATTTAGTATCTCTTTGATTTTAGGGGGTATTTTTGGTTATTTTTTATGGTATAATAAAAAATAAGTAGATAGCGTAAGAGTAGTTAGACAGTTACCCAGTTTACCAGTAGGTTTTATAATGTGTAATATGTGTTAAGTAATCAGTAACCTAAAACTTGACACCAATTACTAAATACACATCACTCATCACTATTTTTCTATACGCTAAACGCTACCCGCTCCACGCAATACGCAATACGAAAAAAAAGGAGGGTTTTAGGAAATGTCAAAAGATATATTGTTTCAAAAGAAAGGGAAAATATTTACCTGCATTTTTATTGCTTTATTGGTTTTTCTTTGGTTGGGTATTTCCGGAATTAATTTTGCTCAAGGCCCCAGTCCGGAGGAAGTCGAAAAGATGAAAAGTATTCAAATTATCAATCCTCATCCCGTTTTTTCTCTCAGATTATGGTTAGATAAAGAGCGGGGAGCCACCTATGCACCGGGAGAGAAGATTAAAATTTCCTTCCAGGCCTCTCGGGATTCCTTTGTAACGCTTTATAACTATGACACCGAAGGCAGAGTGAAAATTATCTTTCCCAACCAGTATTCACCGCATAATTTTGTAAGAGCCGGACAAATTCATTCCGTTGAAGGTCTGATTGACCCACATACCAGACCAGGGATTGAATATGTTCAAGGATTTGCTACCACCAGACCAATACTTATTGGTGATAAGGAAAAAAATCTAATCTCCAAAGAATTTATGCCAGAAATAAGCAAAAATTATAGAACCTTTACCAACATAATTAAGGGTATAATAATATCTATGCCTCCTACCATCTGGACCTCGAGTAATATATTGAGTTATCCGGTAAGATCAATAACTCCTCCCACTTCTTATAGCAGGATTGTAGCGACTTCCCAACCTCAAGGAGCGAAGGTATATCTGGACAATGTTTATAGGGGAACGACCCCCTTAAATTTGGATAGGGTTACCACAGGTCAGCATCAGATTAAATTGGTAAAGACTGATTATCAGGATTGGAGTAGTTATATCTCGGTATCACCTTCCCGGACCACTACGGTTTCTGCTGATTTGGTTCCTTTTCCTGCATATGGTTCAATTTCTATTTCCTGTAATCAGGGTAATGCTAAGATCTATTTAGATGGAAGTTATGAAAAAAGGACTTCTGCTAATAAATCGGTAGAAATAAAGAATGTTAGAAAAGGTTACCATGAATTATTGATCGCTAAAGAGGGTTATCAGGATTGGATTAGTACCATAATGATTGTTGCCAACCAAACTCGTATGGTCTCTGCTTACTTAGTTCCCGAAATCAGCTATGATGGTTCCATTGCTGTTTATTGTAATGTAAACGGAGCAAAAATATTTGTAAATGGAACTTATAAGACAACGACCTCATCTTCTCAACCAAAAATCTTAGAGGAATTCAGAGAAAGGACATACGAGATTACTCTAATTAAGGACGGGTATAGAACCTGGGTAGAAGATATTTGGGTATATGCCGGTGAAACTACTTCTCTTTATGTAGAGATGAAAGAAATAGAATATTAAAAAGCAATTTTATTGAAAAATATTTGAAGAAAAGATAAAAAAGATAAGAAGACAATAAGAGAAAATATATTAATTGTTCTTTGCTAAATCTTTGTGCAAGTTTAAGTTAAAAACAGGTTAGAATGATTTTTAATCTGTTTTTAACTTAAACTTATTTTTTTCTTTATTTTTATTTAATCAATTTTCTTATCAATTTTTTATTAAGAGGTAAACTGTTTATAATTTTTAAGCCCATACAAATTTATTACAAGGGGGATATAGAGAAGATATGAGCGAGATTGATGTAGTAATTATCGGTGGAGGACCTGGCGGATATGTAGCGGCCATAAAAGCTGCTCATTTAGGATTAAAGGCAGTACTGGTGGAAAAAGATAAGTTAGGGGGAGTCTGTTTAAATAGAGGTTGTATTCCTACCAAAGCTTTGGTAAGTACTGCAGAACTATTAAACCATCTCCAAAGGGCTGAGGAATTTGGGATTCAGGTTAAAGATTATTCTTTCGATTTTCCTGCCATAATGAAAAGGAAAGAAATGATAAGCCAAAGATTATCCTCTGGAGTAGGACAGCTGATGAAAGCCAATCAGGTAAGGGTGGTAAAAGGAGAAGGGCAGATAATTGAACCAGGAAAAGTGGAAGTTACGGATACTGCAGGAGAAAAAGAGGTCATAAAGACCAAAAATATCATAATTGCTACCGGCTCAAAGGTGATGAGACTTCCTATTCCAGGCATAGATAGTGAAGGAGTAATAACCAGTGATGAAGCCCTATCCTTGAGCGAGCTGCCCTCCAGGATGTTAATTGTCGGAGGAGGAGTAGTAGGTATAGAATTTGCCGGTATCTTTAGGGCTTTAGGAGTGGAAGTCACCGTAGTAGAAATGCTCCCCAGAATTTTACTTCCCATAGATGAAGAGATAGCCCGCAGGCTTACTCAGCTCCTAAAAAGGAAAGGGATTGAAATCCTTACTGATTGTAAAGTTAAAGAGATAAAGGGTACTAATCAGAATTTGGAAGTTCTGGTTTCTACCAATAATGGAGAAAAAAAATTAGAGACCGAAAAGGTACTTTTAGCTGCCGGTAGAATACCTGAGCTGGGGAGTATAGATGTTCAAAGACTGGGTATCGAATTAGATAAAAGAGCGATTAAGGTAGATGAAAAAATGAGGACTAATATTTCCGGTATCTATGCAGTCGGGGATGTAGTGGGCAAGATAATGTTGGCGCATGTTGCTTCCCGAGAAGGAATAGTAGCAGTAGAGAATATTGCTGGTAAAGAGGTTTTGATGGATTATAAAGTGGTCCCTAATTGTGTATTTTCTATGCCCGAGGTAGCCAGTGTAGGTCTAATTGAAGAGGAAGCCAGAAAAGAAAATAATAATATTAAAGTTTCCAAATTTCCCTTTATGGCTAATGGTAAGGCCCTGGGTATGGGAGAGACTGAAGGAATGGTAAAGATAATTGCTGACGCTGATACTTCTGAACTCTTAGGTTTTCACATTTTAGGAGCTCATGCCAGTGACTTGATTGCCGAAGGGACTCTGGCTCTATCTATGGAAGCTTCTGCTTTCGAGATTGTAAATACTATTCATGCCCATCCTACCTTGGCAGAGGCCATCGCCGAAGCAGCCGAAGGAATAATCGGCAAACCTATTCATCTGGCTCGTGTATAATTTATTATTTTTTAAGTAAAACATAGCCTCCGAAATTTCTCTGAATAAAAAAGATAATCTGAGGGAAAATTAAATATAACTCCATAAAAGTTGTATTATAAAAAAGGAGATATAAGTTATGAGAAAATCTGTAATTATTAAATTGTTACTTTTCTTGATAATAATTTCTTTTTTATATATTAATTATGCATCAGCTGAAAATAAGGGGAATGCAATTACCTGGGATAAGACCTTTGGCGGAAGCAATGAGGATATGGGATTCTCTATTGTTCAAACTGAAAATGGAGGATATGCAGTAGCCGGATATACAATATTGGATAGAGAGAAAAGGAAAGATACCTGGAGAGCAAAACTTGGATATATAGAATTAACTGAAGACAAAAGGCAGGATTTCTGGATAATAAAAATTGATAAGAATGGAAACATAGAATGGGATGAGGTTTTTGGTGAGAACGGGCCTGATATAGCGAACTCTATTATCCGAACTAAGGATGGAGGATATGCAGTTGCCGGGTTTATCTGGACAATATATGCTGGAAAACAGGATATCTGGATAGTAAAACTTGATGAGAACGGAAATAAAGAATGGGACAAGACTTTTGATAAAGATAAAAATGATGTAGCATATTCTATTATTCAAACTAAAGATGGAGGTTATGCAATTGCAGGCAGTACCGGATTAAAGCTCTGGGGAGAAGTAAATTGCTGGGTAATAAAACTTGATGCCAAAGGGAATATGGAATGGGATAATGACTTTGGAGGGACAGGTTGGGATGAAATATTTTCTATTGTCCAGACTAAAGACGGTAGTTTTGTTACTACCGGATGTGTATGGTCAAAAGGCACGGGGAGAGGAGATATCTATATAGCAAAACTTAACAAAAATGGAGATCTGGTATGGGATAAAACCTTTGGAGGAAGTGAAGATGATGAGGCCCACTCTATTATTCAAACTGAAGATGGGGGTTATGTGGTTACCGGGTTTATGGTATCAGAAGATACAGGAGATAGAGATATCTGGGTAATAAAATTAGATAAAGATGGCAATAAAATTTGGGATAAAACCATTGGTGGAGCGAGTGAAGATTGGGCAAATTCTATTGTTCAAACTGAAGATGAGGGTTATATGGTTGCCGGTTGGACAAAATCAATAGGTGCAGGTAAGACCGATGTTTGGATAGTAAAACTTGATAAAAGAGGGAATTTAGTTTGGGATAAAACCTTTGGGGGAAGTGAAAATGATGAAGCCCACTCTATTATTCAAACCGATGATGGAGGTTATGCTGTTGCCGGTTGGACAAAATCAAAAGGAGCAGGGAATTCAGATGTCTGGGTAATAAAGCTCGATGAAAATGGCAATCTATAGGATGGAAAATAGAACCGTCCCCATTTTCAAAAAAAGAGATAGGAAAAATTTTCTTTAATGAAATGTGATAAAGAAGAAAATAAAAATAAGAGAAAAATTTATCTGGATACTAATCTGCAGATTATATTTGGAATAACTCTTGCCTATATTATGGGAGTTGCCAGTATTACTCCTGCCTTTCCCAAAATAGTTAAGGAGCTGAATATATCAGTTAAAGATGTCGGGCTTTTAATTACTGCTTTTTCCTTGCCCGGCATTTTATTGGTTCCCTTTTTGGGAGTGGTTGCTGACCGATGGGGCAGGAAGAGGATAATTATTCCCTTTCTGATGCTATTTGGTATAGCTGGAGGACTATGTTTTTTTGTACGTGATTTTAAATTATTGCTGATATTGCGTTTAATTCAAGGGATAGGAGCAGCTCCCCTGGGCTCTTTAACTGTTACCATTATCGGAGATCTTTATTCCAAAAAAGAGCTTGTCGCCGCGATGGGCTATAATTCCAGTATTCGAAGTATAGGGTCAGCAGGTTATCCGGCTATTGGCGGAGCTCTGGCAATGATAGGCTGGCATTACCCCTTTATCTTACCTGTAATAGCTATTCCCATAGGATTTTTTGTATTATTCAATCTAAAAGTTCCGGAACCGAAAAATGAACTTCATATTAGAGAACATCTAAATATCGTCTGGAAAAAATTAAGAAGTCGCCAGATTGTTGGACTGTTAGTTATTGGTATTATTATCTTTATCATGCTTTTTGGCTCATATATGACCTGCTTTCCACTTTTATTGGGAAATTCATTTGCTGCATCCCCTCTTATTATCGGTTTGATTATGGCCAGTGTATCTCTTATTGCTGCCTTTACTTCTTCCCAATTAGGTAAAATTTCCAGGCTCTTTTCAGAGAGAACCATTTTAAAAATATCTTTTATTCTCTATGCTCTGGCTTTATTGATTATTCCTCTTATTTCTCAACTCTGGCTATTTTTAATTCCTGTAATTATCTTCGGGATTGCTCATGGTATGAGCATTCCTGTTATTCAGGCTTTCTTTGCAAAGGCAGCCCCTCTGAAATACCGGGCTACATTTATGTCGGTAAGTGGAATGACTTTTCGGGTGGGTCAGACACTGGGGCCGTTTTTGATAGGATTGGTTATAGGTGTTTGGGGAATAAGTGGAGCGTTTTATGCCGGTACAGTATTGTCAATAGCTATGTTTATAATAATATTTAGGTTATAATCTAAAATAGAGCTGTTTTTTCTATTTTTCTAAAAATTATTTTTAAGTTTTTAAGTGAGGTAGAATAATATGCCCAAAAAATGAGAGATGCTTCCGCCTAAAACAAATATATGCCAGATGGGGTGGTGGTAAGGCAATCTTTTCCATAAATAAAATACTATTCCTAAAATATAACAAGCTCCTCCGATAAAAAGCCAGATAATCATCCCCCGGGGGACCATCTGTATCATTGGTTTGAAGGCAATGACAATAAGTAATCCCATAGCAACATAAGATAAGACCAATAAGGCTTTAAGTTTGTCAAGAAGAAGTATGGTTACAATGATGCCTCCTATAGCTATACCCCAAACGATACCGAAGAGAGTCCAACCCCAGGCTCCCCGCATAAAGGTAAGGGTAATAGGGGTGTAGCTCCCTGCAATAAGAAGATAGATTGTTGAATGGTCCAGAATTCTAAAAATATTTTTTATCTTTGGGTTTACAAAGCTATGGTAAAGGGTGGAAGAGAGATAAAGCAAAATAAGCGTAGCTCCATAGATACTGAAACTCACTATTCGCCAGGTGTCACCGCGCTTACTGGCAAGAACTACTAAAATTACCAGGGCGGCAATACTTAAACCTGCTCCGATACCGTGAGTAATGCTATTGGCGATTTCCTCACCCAAGGTCTGAGATTTTAAAGAATAACTTTCTTTTTTCAGATTATTTATTTGTTTATTTTTCATTTCTATAAACAGCCACAAACATTAAGATTAATAATTTTTTAAGATTATTGAAAAGTTGTAATATATTCTATCATGTGTATATTTATAATGCAAAGACTAGAAGAAAAAAGAAAGTATCGAGTATATAGTATCGAGTATCGAGTAAAAACAAAAAAAAGGACCATAAGAAAAAGAAGATAGGAAAACAAAAGCGATAACTATTCTTTCCTTTCTTAAAGTACCCCACTAAAGTTTACACTAACAAAATAGACCAGGGGGTACTTGTCGATAGCTCAATAATTCAGCAATTTTTAAATTTTTTTTCAATTTTATCTTGACAAGAATAAAAATCATGTTATAATTTATACAATAATGAATAATAATTCAATATAGGAATACAGGAGAGTGCAATTTGGTGCAGGTTTTAAAAGAAAATGTAAAAGGGAAAATTTATCAAGCAGCAATTGAAGAGTTCTATAAAAAAGGGTTTTCAAAGGCAAAGATGCAGGATATTGCTAAAAAGGCAGGGATTTCTACCGGGCTGACTTATAGTTATTATAATAATAAAGAAGATTTGTTTGCTGCTATTGTAGAACCTATATATAAAGAAATCCTTCAACCGTTGGAGAATGAAGAAGGAAGAGATTCAGAAATAGGTGACCCGGCTAATCTTTTTGAACAAGAATCAGCATTTATCTTGCAATTACTAAGGCAGAAGCGGGAGATTTTTTTAATTTTAATTGACCGAAGTAAGGGGACAAGGTTTGAAAAAGCAAAAGAGCAGATTATTAATGTTACTAAAGAACATATCAAGCGACAATTAAGTTACAGGGTTAATGGTCAATTGTTTAAAATTGATGAAGCATTCTATCATATTTTAGCTAATAATTTTATCGAAGGATTGTTGGAGATTGCCAGACATTATCAAGGAAGTCAATGGGCGGAAAATATGTTGAAAATGTTAACGCATCAATTTTTTTATGGAGTGAGTGGATTTCATCGTTAATTTTTTTTCATTATAAATGAATAATAATTCAATATTAAAAATAGGAGGAGAAAAAAATAAAAATGAAAGAAATAGAGAAACAAAAGTTGGGAAGTGAGCCAATATCAAAATTGTTTTTTAAAATGTCGGTTCCAATGATATTGGCTATGGTGATAAACGGAATGTATTATCTGGCAGATGCTATATTTGTCGGTTGGGGAGTGGGCTCAGAAGCATTAGGGGGATTAGCGGTCATTTTTCCTTTACAAATGTTAGCAATTGCCATAGGAATGGCTATCGGTACCGGAACAGCTTCTATTGAATCAATAGAATTGGGGAATCAAAGAAAAGATAAAGCAGCGAAAACTATCAAAACATCGGTAATTTTTTCTTTGATTTTGGGCATTTTATTGCCGTTAATATTGATAGTGTTTAAGAAAAAAATAATCTATTTTTTCGGAGCTACTGAAAATATTTATCCTCATGCAGAGGGTTATTATACCTATATTGTATATGGATTTGTGTTTATCTTTTTGAGTTTTTTAGAGATCAATATTATAAAGGCAGAAGGGAATGCTAAATTAGCCGCCTCAGGTATGTTTTTAGGGGCTTTCTTAAATGTAATCCTTGACGCGATTTTTATCTTTGTATTCCATATGGGAACCGCTGGGGCGGCACTGGCTACCGTTATTGCCCGTATCATCACTACTTTATATTTGATGCGCTATTATATTTCCGGTAGAAGTATAATCAATCTTCAAAAATACCCCTGGACCTTTGAGGGAAAAATAATGAAACGGATTCTGGCTTTGGGCACAGGGGTATTTTTTAATCAAATTGGCTTTTTCCTTTTAGCTATTGTGATGAATATTTCTTTACGGTATTATGGAAGCGGATTAGATATTTCTATCTATGGGGTTTTTAGTCGAATTTATGTTTTTGTTACCATGCCATTTTTAGGATTAGCCCAGGGAATTCAACCTATTATTGGTTATAATTTTGGAGCGGAAAAATTCCAGCGGATTTTGGAAACCTTGAAAAAAGCGATAATGTTTTCTATATCAATGGGAGTTGTTTTGTTTGTTTTTATGGTCTTTTTACCGGAAGGTGTGCTTGGACTATTTACTAAAGAATCATTAATCATTCAAAAAGGAATTATTCCTTTACAGATATCGATGCTGATAACTCCGATAATTGGTATTCAAATTCTAACTTATTTTTTCTTTTTGGCCATCAATCAGCCATTTAAAGCCTTGTTTGTTTCTGTGTCCAGACAAGCCATATTTACTTTACTATTAGTAATTATTTTACCTTTGTTTATGGGTAAGCTGGGTATTTGGGTAGCCTATCCGGTTGCTGACATTATTTCAGTAGGTATAGCCTATTTGCTGCTTAACAAGGAAACCAAACAAATGAAACAGTATCAAATAAATCAAGAATTTGCTTTTGCCCCAGGGTTAGAAAATTGAAAGAAAATATTATGAATTTTTGGGCGGACATACTCATTTTTGTTAATTTTTTTGGCGTGATCTTTACCGGGGTTTTACTTCATCGTTTTCCCTACGAAGCGAGCGAAAGGACCATTTTAGGTATTACACGATACGATTGGGGAGACATACATTGGGTACTATCCCTCATATTCATTATTTTGATTTTCGCTCACCTTGTTCTACACTGGAACTGGGCGAAAGTGAACTTTAAAAAATTGAGTTGAAAATAATTGTAAATATTGGAAGTAATAGAAAAGTAGACAAATAAAAGGAGATAGAGAAAATGAAAAATAAAATTGAAGAGAGGTACCATCATTCAAATTTTGCTTTTAGGATAATATCTTTAATGCATGACAATCCACTTGTCCCGATTTTTAGAAATCCATATCGGCTTTTAGAAGCAGCTGGATTAAAATCAGGACAAAAAGTATTAGAGGTGGGATGTGGCCCAGGATTCTTTACCATTCCTGCAGCAAAAATAGTGGGAGAAGAGGGTTCTATCTATGCGGTAGATACACATCCACTGGCAATAAAAAAAGTTAAAGAAAAGGTAGAGAGAGAGGGAATTAAAAATGTGAATCCTATTCTTGCCAATGCATCTGATACCGGATTACCAGATCAAAGTATTGACCTTGCTTTTATTTTTGGTCTTCGTTATATCGCTGGTGGACTGGAAAATTTGATATCTGAAATATATCGAATCATAAAACCCGAGGGTGTGCTTTCATTTGAGAAGACAAGGGGATCAGAGAAAAAATTGATCAGTGAAGTAGAGAGAGAAGGGTTTATTTATTCCAAGAGAGTGGCAAGGATTTTCTTATTTACAAAAAGATAGGAATAGATAAAAATATAGATAGAGGCAGTACATTGCATAACAAGGTATTTCTGTAACAGCTTAGCGTCCCACCTACAGGGACATGCCTTATGTCACAAAGCTAGAAGAGAGTTATGTGAGTTTCATATAAGTAAGCTTTGCGTCAGCCCCTAGCGGGGACCAACATGTCAGAAATACTTGGAACATTAGGCGTGATTGTAATACAAATATAAGAAGGAGATATTAATGAATTTTATAGAACTCTTTATTTGTCAGGAGGAATTAAGGACAGATATTTTAGTTTTATTAAAAGAGAATTTCCAGAATATTACTCTGCTTATGTTAAACTTTATCCTCGGGGGAGGGCAAATCCTGATTATAAAAGCAAGATTCACTCTTCTCTAGGGAGAATGAGAGAAAAGTATGAAGTAAATGCCCAGTATTCAAAAATTATTCCTTCTTATAAGCAAGACAGAAGATAAAGAAGATTATTTATGGTACAATAATTGGGCAGTAGTATTAAAAAAAGGGAGGGAATGCTGATTGTGATGGAATATGGTTTTATTTTATTAGGAATAATTTGTACTATTATAGGAGTAATTGGCTGTATTTTTCCCGCGATTCCCGGACCTCCTCTTAGTTATGCTGCCCTTATATTGCTCCAGCTTGCCAAAGAAGAACCTGTTTTTAGTAAAAGTTTCTTAGTCAGGTTTGCTATCTTAACTATTGTAGTCTCCTTAGGAGATTATTTTCTCCCTTTACTGGGAGCTAAAAGGTATGGCACTAGTAAATACGGAATCTGGGGAGCAATATTAGGGATGATGGCCGGCATTATCTTCTTCCCTCCTTTCGGAATGATTTTAGGCATATTTATTGGTGCAATTGTAGGAGAGCTTATCGCCGGCAAAGAAAATTCAATGGCCCTAAAAGCTGGCCTGATTACTTTTATCGGAAGTATTACAGCAGTCTTTATCAAACTGTCTTTGTCCGTTGTAATGGCTTTCTATTTTTTTATCCATCTCTTTAAAGGTTAAAAACAAAATGAAGGTAATTGACATTAAAAACTTTTTAAAGATACTTCCAGATGTAATACTAACTAAATGAAAAGGACAGGTGAAGAAAATAAAATCTAGTAGATTAAAGAAAAGAAACGTCCCAATTTCTACAAGGAGGCAAAAATTAATGATAAGAAAGAATGAATGGGAGGAGTTTTTTAATGGCCATGCTCCTATATATATGGAAAACTGCTTTACAAAAAATACTGTGAAAGAAGTTAATTTTATACTCGCCGAACTAAACCTTTCCCCAGGTTGCCATATCTTAGATATGGGCTGTGGGACTGGTCGTCATGCTGTTGAATTGGCCAAACGCGGGTATCAAGTTACAGGTGTAGATATATCTTCGGGAATGTTGGCTGAAGCAAAGAAGGCAGCCCAAGAAGCGAAGGTTCAGGTAGAATGGATACATTCTGATGCAACCCGATTTATTTCAGATAAATTGTTTGATACGGCCCTCTGTCTATGTGAAGGCGCATTCAGTTTATTATGTAAAGATGATGACCCTATTGAGCATGACATGACCATTCTTCGAAATATTCATACTTCTCTTAAACCCGGAGCTTACTTTATTCTAACTGTACCTAATGGATTTGCCAAGATTAGACAGTTCGCTCAAGAAGATGTAGAAAAAGGTATTTTTGACCCGCTTACAATGACTGAAATTTGTCTGATGGACTGGGATACCCCTGAAGGCAAAAAAAGTGTTCGGACAAAGGAGCGCGGATATGTGCCAACAGAACTGGGTATGCTTTTTCGCCAGGCAGGGTTCGAAGTAGTAAATATTTGGGGAGGAACTGCAGGTAGTTGGAATCGGCGAAAAATTAACCTTGATGAGATAGAAATAATGGTTGTTGCTAAAAAGTCTACCAACATATCTTTGTAGATGTAGGTTTAAGCATAAAAAAGCAGGCTAAGAAATAAATAAATCATTAAAATAAAATGAAGAAAAGAATTACTTTTAAAGAAAGATAATTTTAGCTGATTTGTAACTTGTGGTTGATTCATGTAATGCTTTGATTTATATTAAAAGAAGAACAATAATTCTCATAACAAAGATGGAGGAAATTTATTTATGAAAAAAATTTCATTATCCATAAAAATATATATTGGTCTCATTATAGCCCTGGCTATTCTAGCAGCGATTAATGTCTTTTTACCTCAAGGTACTTTCTTGCCAACTCAAACACTTCCTGCTTCCAAGCCAATACTTGCACTGGTGAATGCAGCAATTATACTAATTCTCTATGGAGGTTTGGGTTTTATTGGGTTGAAACTTTCGCAAAAAATCGGCTTTGCTGAGATTTGGGATTTAAGAGTTTCCAATAAAAAAAGATTTTTGATTCCTGCCCTTGTGGGAGGGAGTATAGGAATATTTTTTATTCTGGCAGATGTAATTTTTAGTAAATTTCATACCTTAGGCCCGATTCCACATTCTCCGTTTCCTTCTTCCTTTGTAGCTTCGGCTACAGCTGGTATTGGCGAAGAGGTAATATTTCGACTATTTTTTATTTCTTTTTGGGTATGGCTTATTTCTTACGTAATCCTCAAAAACAGATGGCAAAATAAAGTTTTTTGGGTAGTTACTATCTTCTCAGCACTTGCCTTTGCCTTAGGACATTTTCCTTCAGTTATGATTCTTTTTGGCCTAAATTCTATTCAGGAGATTCCATTTGCTCTTATCAGTGAAATAATCCTTCTTAATGGAGTAGTTTCACTTTTTGCTGCTTATTATTTTAGAAAATTTGGCTTTTTGGCGGCAGTGGGTATACACTTTTGGACAGATATTGTATGGCATGTAATTTGGGGAATAATATAGTGCTAATAATTATTGGTGAGAAATGATAGAATGAGAAAAAGAAATAGAATGTTTATTTTGGAAACTAAAAAGTTAAAATTGATTCCTCTTGATAATTACAATCTTCCATATCACAGAGTTTTGGAAAAAGTTGGAATGAAAAAATACGAAGAAAAAGAAAAGATGCTTTGGTGGAGAATAAATAAGATTTAAAATAAATTTCTAAATAGATATCAAATTAATATTATTAAATAAATATAAAAAAGGGGGACAGAGAAAATGATAATTAGAAATTTTAAATCATTTGAAGGTCAACATTGTGAAACAACAGCCGCAGGAAATTTGCTTAATCATATAGGAATTAACTTATCCGAGCCCATGTTTTTTGGATTAGGCGAGGGGCTGAACTTCATTATCTGGAATATGAAAACAATGGATTTCCCTTTCATCGGAGGAAGGATAAAAACAGATTTATTAACCCAAAATATTGCCAGACACCTTAGCTTGAAATTAAATGTCCGGGAAACATCTTCACCCAAAAAAGCCTGGAAAAATGTAAAAGAAAAAATTGATTCAGGGATTCCGGTAGGGATAAAGCTGGATTGCTATCATCTGGATTATTTTACTAAAAAATTTCATTTTGCCGGCCATTATGTGGCAATGTACGGATATGATGAAAATAACGTTTATCTTGCTGATACCATTCAACAAGGCGGATTGGTTGAAGCCTCTTTAAAAAATTTTGAACTGGCCAGGAATGAAAAAGGACCTATGTCATCTAAAAATCTCTCTTATACCATTGAAGCCACCAATAAAAAATATGACCTAAAGAAAGAAATTATGCAGGCTATAGGTAATAATGCTAAAAATTATTTGAACCCTCCTATACAAAATATTAGCTATAAAGGTATCTTAAAGACCAGCAAAGAAATAATAAAATGGTTTAAACGAAGCAAAGATGTTGAGGGAGATTTTAAAACAACTGCGATGTTAATGGAGCAAGCCGGTACCGGCGGCGCGCTCTTTAGAAATTTTTATAGAGACTTTCTAAAGGAAAGTTATCAAAAAACAAAAGTAGAAGAAATAAAGGAATCCTACGAGATGTTTGTCGATATTGCCCGGCTGTGGAGAGCAGTTTCAAAATTGTTTGTAAAAGCAGGGGACGAGAAAGACATTCAATATATCAATAAGGCTTCTGAAATATTAGTAGAATTAGCAGATAAAGAGAAAAGAGCAATGAATATTTTGTTAAATGCTTGTCAGGTAAAAGCTTTTTAATAAAGCTACTATCTTTTAGGGAACAAGTAGTACATCCTTGAAATTTTTATGCTTTCATGATAGAAAATTATTATAAGATTATTATTTTTTAATAAATTACTATTATAAGTTATAAGTTAATTTATAATATTGGATTAATTACACAAAATAGTAATATACAAGGGGCACGATACATCGTGCCCATAGGAGAAATTCTATGCCAGATAAACTCTCCGCAAATATGCTATATAATTTTATCAAATGTCCTCACCGTTTAACCCTGGATCTTTTTGGAGATTATTCTAAACGGGATCCCATCAGCGCATTCGTGAAATTATTATGGGAAAAGGGCACTGATTTTGAAAAACAAGTAATAGAAAACCTACAGATACCATTCTTAGATTTACACTCCTACTCAAGAATCGAAAAAGAAAAACGAACTAAAGATGCCATTGATAATGGCGTGGAATTAATATACGGCGGTCGAATAAGTACAAAAAATCTAATCGGTGAACCTGATCTTTTAAGAAGAAGCGTTGATGGATACATTAGCGGTGATATAAAAAGCGGTTCTGGTTTAGAGGGAGAAAGTGATTTATCCGAAGGTAAACCAAAGTTCCACTATACAGTCCAGCTTGCCCTTTATACCGACATACTGGAAAGGCTCGACATATCGGCAGGTAGAAACCCCTTTATTTGGGATATTCATGGACGAGAAATTGAGTATGATTTAAATTCTCCTCAAAACACACGAAAACCAGAATCTTGGTGGACTAAATATACAAACTGCTTAGAAGCAGTTAGTAAAATAGCCAATCATAATCTAAAAACATTGCCTGCCTACTCGGGAATATGTAAATTATGCCAGTGGAGAACCTATTGTCTCAAATGTTTAAGAAAAGCTAATGATTTAACCTTAATACCTGAATTAGGACGTTCAAAAAGAGATGTTATGATTAACCATATAGGTTCGGTTACTGAATTAGCTCAAGCTAATCTAAACCAATTTCAAAAAGGGAAAAAGACTATTTTCCCAAGAGTGGGTAGAGATACCCTGGAGAAATTTCAAGAAAGAGCAATACTTTTATCAAAAAGTGGCTCTAAACCCTATTTGAAAAGTCAAATCACCTTGCCAGATGCCCGCACTGAATTATTTTTCGATATTGAAACTGACCCGATGAGAGATATCTGTTATCTGCATGGATTCTTAGAACGTCGTAATGGGGATAACGGCAGCGAGCGATATGTTGCTTTCTTCTCCGACCAACCAAATGAGCAAGAAGAAAAACAAGCCTTTAGTCAAGCTTGGGAATTTATTCAAAAATCAATGCCCTGTGTAATTTACTATTATTCAGCCTACGAAAAAACTCAATGGAGAAAATTACAAGGAAAATATCCGGATGTAATGTCCGAAGATAATATAGAAGAGATGTTTTATTCCGATTATACAGTTGATCTCTACCTTGATGTGGTTAAGAAAAAGACAGAATGGCCGACCAATGATTATTCAATCAAAACTTTAGCTTCTTATCTGGGATTTCACTGGCGTGATGAAAGTCCGTCTGGTGCTGAATCTATTGAATGGTATCATCGGTGGGTAGAAACCGGTGATGTAAACATAAAAAAGAGGATTCTCAAATACAATGAAGATGACTGTATTGCCACACGTGTTTTACTGGATGGCATTTGTTCGTTACCTTTATTCCAATCTTATTGATTAATAATTTGTGAATAAATTAAATAGAGACACATGTTCATGCTCAGTAATTAAGTAACTTATTTGGTATAATTATGACGAAAATCTCTTTGAATTGTTTTTTATCTGGGTAGAAAAAGCAAATCGGACAAAGTTTTTGGTAAGAGAATATTGGGAACCTCAGGCCAAAGAAAAAAAAATGGGGATCAAGTTTTTATTATTGATAGTCGAATAATTTTCTAAATTATATTTTATTTTATGCTCTGTAGACTCATTAATAAAGTGTGATCTTTTATGACTTGAGCGATTGGAATATTTAGCAAGGAGGATAAAGATATGAAACTATTGATGATTTATGCAGATAAATTTGCTTATAAGACGAGTAAGAAGACTTTGGAAACAGTTGAAGAATATGAAGAAGAAAAGCAAATAGAAGATGTTTTGGTAGGATTTGTTCAAGTTGAAAAAGAAGACGAAGAAAAAATTGACAAAGTTGAAACTAAATTAATTAAAAACTTAAAATGGGCAGCTAAAAAGAATGACACAAACAATATTCTATTACATTCTTTTGCTCATCTATCTTTAAGTAAAGCTGAACCGGAAATAACCAAGTTAATATTTAATAATGCTGAAAAGCGATTAGAAAATGCAGGTTATAAGACATGGCAAACTCCCTTTGGTTATTTTTTAGACCTGGACTTAAAAGCACCCGGTAAATCTTTAGCAAGAGTCTTTAAGGAATTTTAACTAAAAAAGAGGGTTTTTCATTGTTTTTGTAGTATAAAATGTTAGGAAATTAAAGAGTGGAAGTTGGGATAAAAAAGTTAATCATAATTTTATTTTATGAATTTGTGAAGCCTGACCCTGCACACTATGGTTAAGAAAGTATTCCGCTAATCTTTACTGCGGTATAGACCAGGAGAAGGGATAGAATGCTATTTATAATAATTCTTAATTTTAGGTGATGTAAATATTGATTAATAATTGCCCCGAATGAAGCCCAGGTTAAAACAGCACAAAGACCTATGAAGGCAAAGCCCAATGAGAAGAGGATAATATAGAGGGGATTACCAATAAGGGGATTTAGAAAGACCGAGTAAAGTGTCAGGCCATAAATGATTGCTTTAGGGTTTAAAAATTGGAGCAATACACCTTTATAAAAACCCCAGAGATACTGGTTAGATTTTTCCTGAAGCGAAAAGCTGACTCTAAAAGTGCCATAAGCCAGGTAGAGAATATAGGCCGCTCCAATCCAGCGCATGATAGGTTCGACAGAGGGAAGGGCTGTGAAAAGAAGATTAGAAAAAAATCCGCAGAGCAACAACAGTAAGAAAAATCCGGTAACAATTCCATAGATGTAATTCATGGTTTTTTTAATTCCAAAATTAATACTCATGGAGGCACAGCTCAGGTTATTGGGTCCCGGAGTGAAGGTGGTAATCAAGGCGAAGGGAATTAAAATACCAAAGTCAATTAAGTTCATTTCTGTTCCCTCCTCAATTATTTATTTTGAATTATGATTTTTGGATTCATTCGGGCGGAAAGTAAAAGTGTTTATCAATTTACAGTAAAAAAGTTCTATTGTCAAGAAATTTACATAAGTTACAAAAACTGATAAAATTAAAAAAATGTTTTAAGGTAAGAATCGTTTAAATTTAATTTAATATAATTTAGCCTAATAATGGTCGAGCTCTAAGTTGATTTAAAAATAGATAGAAAGGGTAATATATGAGTAAAACGATTAAAAGTGTATGTGTATACGGTATTGGAGGAGTCGGTGGATATTTTGGCGGCAGAATAGCTCATGAAATTAGCAAGGGTAACCGCGCTGTACAGGTCTATTTTGTAGGCCGAGGAGAACATTTAAAAGCCGTTCAGCAACACGGGCTGAATCTAATCACCGATAAAGAAGAATTTCTTTGCTTTCCGAATATTGCGACAGATAATATAAGACATATTCCTACCCCGGATTTATATTTATTATGCGTAAAAGGGTACGATTTAGATAATACTGTTGCATTAATTTCAAAAAATATATCCGCTGATACTATAATTCTTCCCTTGCTTAATGGGGTGGATATCTATGAAAGCATAAGGGCTACTTTACAAAAAGCGATAGTTTCACCTGCCTGTGCCTATATTTCCTCAAGTATTGAAAAGCCCGGAACAGTAAGACAAAAAGGCCCCGAAGGACATATCGTATTTGGTAAAGACCCGAAGCACTTAAGCTATAATTATGAGCACCTTATTGAATTCTTTAATAAAATGGGAATTAGTAGCACCTGGTATGATAATCCTTATCCTGCGATATGGGAAAAGTATATATTTATTACCGCGTTTAGTTTAATGACCGCCTATTCAGGAAAAACATTGGGAGGAGTACTCTCTGATAATAAGTTAAAAAGTATGGCGGAAAATATCATGAAAGAAGTCGTTTTATTGGGGAAAGCAAAAAATATAGATTTTAAGCAAGATGTAGTAGAAAAAACTATACAAAAAGCCCAGAACTTTCCCTTTGAAACCAAGACTTCATTTCAAAGAGATTTTGAAAAAAGGAAAACCAGACATGAAGGAGATATATTCGGAGGGACTTTAATCCGTTTGGCGAAAGAACACAATATCTCAATTCCCACAATTACAGAGGTGTATGGAGAGTTAACCGCACGATAAAATTTGAGTGAGTATTACTTTTGACGAACTTTTTGAATAAATTACCAGGATAGTATAAAATAAAAAAGGAGGTGAGAATTATGGATAAAATGATCGCTTTTTGCGGATTAACTTGTACTGAATGCCCGGCATTTATAGCTACCCGGAAAGATGATGATAAGGAAAGGGGAAAAGTGGCAAAAGTTTGGTCTAAAGAATTTAACAGTGATATAAAACCAGAAGATATTAACTGTGATGGGTGTTTAGAAGAGTCTGGTCGACTTTTTAGTTATTGCAAAGTCTGTGAAATAAGAAAGTGTGGGCAGGAAAAAGAAGTTAAAAATTGTGCTTACTGTGATGATTATGCCTGTGAAAAGCTAACCAAGTTTTTTGATATGGCACCAGACGCCGAGACTACTCTTTCAGAAATCAGAAAAAATCTTTAGGAAAATCTACTTAGAACAGCCTTGCTTACAAGAAAAACTACTTGTTATTTACTACTTATTAAAAATATAGATCTACAATTCCTCTAAGTCAAAAATTATCGCAGGATTATCCGTAGGACTAATGTCTCTACTTATAGAAAAATTTAATTTTATTCTGAAAAAAAGAGGATATTTCGAATATCTCGGATAATATTATATGTATTGGTTGTTCTTATTGTTGTCTGGACTCTTGCTCCCTTTACCTGGCTGTTTATTTCCGGTCTTTTCCCTTATAAGGAATTGATTTCAGACCGCACTACCAGTTGGTTTCCTGAGAACCCAACTTTAAAGAATTTTCAGGCTATGTTTGATATGAGTAGTCATATTGGCCAGAGGTTCATGTATGCTCTTCGTAACAGTTTTATTATCTCTGGCAGTGTAACTATTATTTGTTTGGTTTTTGGAACTCTGGCGGCTCATGCTTTGGCCAGATTAAAATTTCCTTTTAAAAATAATATCGTTATGTCTTTAATTTCTATTCGTATGATACCTACTGTAGCTCTGGTAATTCCATTTTTTGTCATTATTCATACCTTTGATTATTATCTAATACAAGCCAATAGTAACTTTCATTTCTATGATACCAAAATAAACCTGATTATACTCTATGTTACTTTTATTCTGGGGTTTGTCATCTGGATTATGAGAGGATTTTTTCTTACTATCCCTACTGAGCTGGAAGAAGCAGCGAGAATTGACGGATGTACCAGAACTCAGGCATTAATAAAAATCGTTCTACCCCTCTCAGCACCTGGTTTGGTGGCTACCGGAATTTTTACCTTTCTATTAGCCTGGGATGAATTTGTTTTAGCCCTGGTTTTTACTAAAACCACTAATTCCATAACTATACCTGTATTTATTTTTGCCTTAGGAAGTCAATATATCCACGCCTTTGATCAAATAGCTGCTTCCGGATTTGTTGTCTCTTTACCTCCCATTGTATTAGCTTTAATATTTCAAAAGTTTTTAATTAAGGGTTTGACAGCAGGGAGCACTAAGGGTTAATATAAGTCAATAATAAAAAATATTTCGTTAGATGAGTTTTTTCTTCTTGAAGATATAAAATAAAAAGGAAGGTGAATAATATGAAAATTCTTCTTGTTTACCCAGAATATCCAGAGACCTTTTGGAGTTTTAAGCATGCCTTAAAATTTATTTCAAAAAAGGCGAGTCTCCCTCCTTTGGGACTGTTAACTGTTGCTGCCCTGCTTCCTAAAGAGTGGGAGAAAAAACTTGTAGATATGACGGCAACAGCATTAATTGATAGAGACATCAAATGGGCTGATTATGTATTTATTAGTGCTATGTCTATTCAAAAAGAGTCGGTGAAGAAGATAATTGCTCAGTGTAAGAGATTGGGAACTAAGATTGTTGCCGGCGGTCCTCTCTTCACATCCGGATATGAAGACTTTGAGGATGATGTAGATTATTTTGTACTTAATGAGGCTGAAATCACCCTACCTCTATTTTTAGAAGATTTAAAAGGAGGGCAACTTAAACATATCTACAAGTCAGATCAGTTCCCTGATATAAAAAAGACTCCCATTCCTCTTTGGGAATTAGCTGATATAAATAAATATGTCAATATGTGTATTCAATATTCCCGAGGGTGTCCCTTTAACTGTGATTTTTGTGATGTTACCTTCCTATTTGGACATAAGATTAGATTAAAAACTAAAGACCAGATATTAGCAGAGTTAGATAGTCTGTACTCACGGGGATGGAGAGGTGGAGTATTTATTGTTGACGATAATTTTATTGGGAATAAAAGAGAATTAAAAGTTGAAGTACTGCCGGCGATGATTAATTGGATGGAAGAACGAAAATATCCTTTTGCCTTTACTACTCAGGCCTCGATAAATCTCTCCGATGATGAGGAACTTATGCGTTTGATGGTTCGGGCAAGGTTTGATTCAGTATTTGTGGGTATTGAGACTCCTAATGAAGAAAGCTTAGCAGAATGCAACAAGTTACAAAATAAAAATCGTGATTTAATAGCTTGTGTTAAAAAAATACAAAAGTTTGGTTTAATAGTTAATGGAGGATTTATTATAGGCTTCGATAGTGACCCACCTTCAATTTTTGAAAGTATGATTGAATTTGTTCAAAAAAGCGGGATAGTCAGCGCCATGGTCGGGCTATTAAACGCTCCTCGGGGCACTAAACTCTATAAGCGACTTGTTAAAGAGAATAGATTATTAAAAGAAGCCACAGGTGACAACACCGACCTTTCCCTTAATTTTATTCCCAAAATGAACTATAAAGTACTTATTGATGGCTATAAAAGAGTTCTCAATACCATTTATTCCCCTAAATATTACTATGAACGTGTCCTGACGCTTTTAAAAAATATGAAACCTTTAAAAAAGAAGAGATATCAATTTCATCTTTGTTATCTTACCGCATTCCTTAAATCTATCTGGCATCTGGGTATAATAGGGAAGGAAAGAATTTATTATTGGAAAATCTTTTTCTGGACTTTGTTTCGGCGTCCACAACTCTTACCTATGGCCATAACCTATGCCGTCTATGGTTTTCATTTTCGTAAGATTTATAAAAACTATTAACTTTGTTAAGGAATCGTTCCCTGCTGACAAAGTCTTAACTTAATAGGAGGTGAAAAGTATGGGTTGGGTTGAAGAGAGTCAAAAAGAAAACACCTTAACCATAATATTTTATTTGTTAGTAGCAGTTTTTGTTTTAGCAATAAGTATAATTTTCATCCCTACATTTAGAGGATTTGTAAGCGGTACTTTTATGATAATTTCCGGAGTTATTCTCGTTATATTGGGTAGTGTACTAATAGGTTTAACTTTAGTACAAAAAGTAGAGGGGAATCTTAAAAAGTTTTTAATATTGACCGGGGCTTCTGCTGCAGGATTTTTTGTCTTTGTCTTGCTGCACAATATCTTTTATGGTTTAGAGCAAGTTACCAGCCATATAACCATATTAAGCTATCTGATGAAAGCCTTTGAAGTGATATTCTTCCTTATCGCTATCTTTGCCTGCCCTGTAGGTTTTTTGGTGGGGGTAATCGGTACTATAGTTGTGTTTAATAAGAAAAGAAAAATGTTGCAAAAAAACACATCTGATAAACTTTAAGAGAACTATAAATATTTTAGCGGTTAGTGTGAATTTTTGTATGTTAGTAAGACAAAAAGTAGAACCATATATTTAGCACAATAATGTCTTTTAATTTCTTTTCTTTCTCTTTCTTAACTCGATATTATATACTATATACTCGATACTAATTAATAGTACTTGACATCCATGTTATAATTATTAAAAATAATAAATAGTTAAAAGCAAGGCGTGGGAGAAGTAGCAGATTACAAAATTTAACAGAGAGTCGTTTATAGTGAGAATCGACAAAAATTTTAAAGGATCTGCGAAATGGACCCACAAGCTTCAAACTGAAAAGACTCAAATAGTCCGAGTAAGTTTTGACGGACTTTTCCACCGTGAAGAGGAAAAGTGTATCGGTGTATAATTAATTTATATTTCCCGTACTCTTAAAGAGTAGGATTTTTCTAAATAAATAAAAATCCTATTAGAGTGGCACCACGGAATTAACCTTTCGTCTCTTGGAGATGAAAGGTTTTTTTATTTATATACCCATACAATTAATCAAGAGGGGCCTAATAGATAATAATATTAATATTGATTATATTAATCTGTTAGACTCAATCAGGGTGGCACCGCGGAAAAAAATAGCTCTCCGTCCCTATTATTAAAAATAAGCTGGGACGGAGGGCTTTTTTATTTCTTTAGCCAATACCCAATACGAATTTTTTCTGATTCTCGGTTTTCAGTAAGTAGGGGCGTATTTATACTATATGCCTATCTTACTAATGACTGGTTAACTAATCCTGAACCGGTAAACTGGTAAACCGGGTAACTGGATAACTAATACATACGATTCACTAGATACGAGATACGAAGAGAGAGGAGGTTAAGTATGTTTATATTTTTATTGTGCAATTGGCCCCTCAAGGGGCAAGATATATTTATAAAAAAGCAAAAAAGATAATTTAGTTAAAGTTAAATTTTTAAATTTGAAAGGAGAAAGAGAAAAATGAAAAGAGTTAAATTTACCCTTGATGAAAAAGAAATGCCCACATCCTGGTATAATGTTTTAGCCGATTTACCAAAGCCGCTCCCACCTCCTTTACATCCGGCAACAGGCAAACCTATAAGACCTGATGACCTTGCACCCTTATTTCCTATGGCTTTAATAGAACAGGAAATGAGTACCGAGAGGTATATTGAAATTCCCGAAGAAGTTCAGGATATTTACCGAATATGGAGGCCGACTACCCTTTACCGGGCCCGGAGATTGGAGAAAGCACTGGATACTCCCGCTAAAATTTACTATAAATATGAAGGTACCAGTCCTCCCGGAAGTCATAAACCCAATACAGCGGTAGCCCAGGCCTACTATAATAAGAAAGAAGGGATTAATCGGATAACTACTGAAACGGGAGCGGGGCAATGGGGCAGTGCTTTATCTTTTGCCGGCGCCTGTTTTGGTTTGGAGATTAAAGTATATATGGTCAAGATTAGTTATATGCAAAAACCATATCGTCGAATAATGATGGAGACCTGGGGAGCAAAATGTATTCCCAGTCCTTCTACTGAAACGCAAGCCGGGAGGGATATGTTGGCTAAAGATCCTGATTGTCCGGGGAGTCTTGGTCTGGCTATCAGTGAGGCAGTAGAAGAGGCGGTCGGTCGTGATGATACCCATTATTCACTGGGAAGTGTATTAAATCATGTTTTATTACACCAGACCATAAACGGATTAGAGGCTAAGAAGATTATGGAACAGATTGGAGAATATCCTGATATTATTATTGGTTGTGTAGGAGGAGGGTCAAACTTTGCCGGTCTTTTCTTGCCATTTGTAAAAGATAAGATTGAAGGGCGAAAACCTGATTTGAGGATAATATGTGTTGAACCGGCAAGTTGTCCGACTTTAACCAGGGGTCCTTATAGCTATGATTATGGTGATGTATCCGGACTTACACCTTTATTGAAGATGTATACTCTGGGTCATGGTTTTATTCCCCCACCGGTTCATGCTGGAGGTTTAAGGTATCACGGAATGGCTCCGATTATATGTCATTTACTTAATCTGGGATTAGTGGAAGCACGGGCAGAGCATCAATTAGGCACTTTTGAGGCCGGTGTGACCTTTGCCAGAAATGAAGGAATTATCAGTGCCCCGGAAACGAATCATGCTATCAGGGCTACTATTGATGAAGCAATTAAATGCAGAGAATCCGGAGAGTCAAAAACAATACTACTGGCTCATAGTGGACATGGTCATGTGGATATGGCTGCGTATGAAGCTTACTTCGCCGGAAAATTAAAAGATTACGCCTATCCTCAGGAAAAAATTGAAGAGGCCTTAAAAGAATTACCCAAAGTGTGAAAGGGGACAAACCTGACAGGGGACGGTCCTCTGTCAGGTTTTAAGCAGGGGATGGTCCTTTGTCATTTTTTTGAGCAATGAACGGTTATATCAGGGGATGGTCCTTTATCGCTCACTCTATAATGACTTCGGTGATAGAGGGCATTCCCTGATAAACAAAGATGTTTTATCAATTGACTTTTATTAGTCTTTATTACATAATGATAAATAATCTCAAACAACAACAATAACAAATTATGGCAGGTGCGAAGAGATTTAAGAATGTAATTGACAGGTTTTCTTAAACAATCATTTTTAGAAAGACTGCTGAATATTTAAAATTAACAAATCTTTCCTTTATAAAATAATAAGAGAAGGAAAAATCCCTTAGCTTTTAAGATACAAACAAGTAAAATAAAAAATTTTAGTGCGGAAGAAAGAAAATGAAAAATGAAAAAGGACATTTAAGAAAATCACATCAACATCGTGGTGACTTAACAGGCGAGTATGTTTTCGGCGATATGGGCCAGTTAATTCTCCTGGTTATCTTTCTCGTTGTATGGATTGCGGACTCATTCGTATTCAAATATTCGACTTTTTTAACTCAATACGTATCTAATTATATACGTGTTCCAATTGCTCTAATCGTATTAGTCATATCTGGATTATTAGCTCGAGCTGGCCTAAACACAGTATTTGGAAAAACAAGAGAAGAACCGCAGGTAATTACTACTGGTGTATTTTTTATTGTACGTCATCCGATATACCTTGGTTCAATATTACTTTATCTTGGATTCATTTTATTATCGCTATCCCTCCTTTCAATTTTGGTGTGGTTTATAATTATAATATTTTATTATATGATCTCACGGTATGAAGAAAAACTTCTAACACAAAGGTTTGGGTCGGTATATGAGGAGTATAAAAAGAAAGTACCTATGTTATTTCCGATTAAATTGTCATATTAAGGTGATATAATATTAGTAATTTAAAATTAAAAGAAAATACAAGAAAGGGGCGAGATTTGCATGCAGTTACAATTGATTCTGGCTATTATTGTAGCTATTCTGGCTGTTGTTTTTGCGCTTCAGAATGCAGTTCCTATAAAGGTAAGCTTTCTGACCTGGAGATTTGAAAGCTCATTAGCGCTGGTACTTTTAATTACTGTCGCTTTGGGAGTTATAATGAGTTTATTGGTTTCTGTACCTTCAAAAATAAAGAGAATGAAATTAATTTCCAGTCAGAAGAAGAAGATTCAAGAACTCGAATGGGATCTTCAAAGAGATAGTGAAAGAAAAAAAGAAGAGGAAATTGAAAGCGAAGAACCAGAATTACCATCAGAATAACTAAAGTATGAAGCAAAATTGGAGGGTAGGAATTTAATTTATTAAACTCCTTATGAGAAGTTAGAAAATATTATCGAATTATTGACTGCGTAAACGTTACCTAATCTAATTCATAAATCAATATTATAAATTATCAGGTATTATATTTATATTGATTTAAACGAGGTGAATTGTAATGCCTAAACTGGTTAAGAAAAAGTCAAAAAAAGTAGGGCTTCCGCCAGGAACTATAGTCCATATCGGAAATAAGAGAGCTGAAAAGACCAAGATTACCATCGTTGACTATAATGAAGAGCAATTTCAAGAGAAAGAAGCAAAATCTATAAAAGAATGTTTTCCTTATAAAGATAAGCCGACTGTAACCTGGATAAATATAGATGGTGTACACGAGGTTAAGATCATAGAAGAACTGGGGAAAAATTATAATTTTCACCCCCTAATTTTAGAAGATATTGTGGATAACGATCAACGACCCAAAATAAAAGATTTTGTGAATTACATTTTTATTATTTTAAAGATGCTTTACTATGATAAAAATGATAATGAAATGAAAGTTGATCAGGTAAGTCTGATTCTGGGGAAGAATTATGTTATTTCTTTTCAGGAAAGGGAAGGAGATGTTTTTAATTCTATTCGGGAGAGGATTAGAAATAATATTGGACGAATAAGAAAAGCAGGAGCAGATTACCTTATTTATGCCTTAATGGATGCAATAGTTGATAACTATTTTATAATAATTGAAAAATTAGGAGAAAAAATAGAGAATATAGAAGATAAAGTGATTAGTCGACCAAAACCAGCTAATTTGCGGGTAATTCATAAATTAAGGAGAGATTTAATCTTTTTACGTAAATCTGTTTGGCCCCTAAGGGAAGTAATTAGTATTCTGCAAAGAGGAGAATCTTCTCTTATACTTGAATCTACAAATGTTTATCTTAGGGATGTATACGATCATACAATTCAGGTTATGGATACCGTAGAGACTTTAAGGGACATAATTTCAGGAATGCTGGACATTTATCTTTCCAGTGCAAGCAACAGAATGAATGAAATTATGAAAATGTTAACTATTATTGCCACCATATTTATCCCTTTGACTTTCATAACTGGTATTTATGGAATGAATTTCTCAAATATGCCAGAAATTAAATGGGTTTGGGGTTATCCTATAGTTTTGTTAGGGATGTTAATTATAGGAATTGTTATGGCCATCTATTTTAAAAGAAAAAAGTGGATGTGAAGCTGAGCTCTGGTCCTTTATTTTTTTATTGCATAAGTTGACTAATCTTGTTATATCTTGTTATAATTCTTAATCAAGAGATTATTTTTTCCTGCCAAAGGACCGTCCCCTGGCAGGTTTTAAGGAGGTTTATTTTTATGCTGGTAAATTCCGTTCTGGATGCAATAGGAAACATTCCTTTAATTCAATTAAAAAAGATGTCTTCGGGAAATGTATTTGTGAAAGCTGAATATCTGAATCCCGGAGGGAGCATCAAAGATAGAGTAGCTAAATATATCATTGAAATGGCGGAAAAGGAAGGAAAGCTTAAACCGGGTATGACCATTATTGAGGCAACTTCCGGGAATACCGGAATTGGCTTAACTTTAGTAGGAGTGCAGAAGGGCTACCAGGTAATCTGTGTAATGCCGGAGAATATGAGTGAAGAACGGAAGAAAATAATTCAGGCCTTTGGGGGTGAGATTATTTTTACCTCGGCCAAAGGGAGTCTGCCAGAAAGTATAAAAAAGATGCGGGAGATTACCAAGGCAGAACCGGGAAAATATTTTGTAGCAGATCAATTTATAAATCCTCATAATCCGGAGCTTCATTATCAACAAATCGGTCCTGAAATCTGGGAGGATATGAAGGGGAAGGTAGATGTCTTTGTAGCTGGAGTAGGAAGTGGAGGAACCCTTCAAGGGATTGGAAAATATTTAAAGGAAAAGAATCCTAAAGTAAAAATCGTAGCAGTGGAACCAAAAAACAGTTCCGCCTTATTAGGCCAAGAACCAGGGCTTCATCAGATTCAAGGGATTGGTGATGGATTTATCCCTGCTGTCCTGGATGTAAAAATGGTAGATATGGTATTTACCGTTACTGATGAGGAAGCCATTGACACTACTCGCCAACTCTCTAAAGAAGAAGGGTTGCTGGTGGGGACTTCATCCGGGGCAAATGTCTTTGCCGCCCTTCATGTGGATAATGGCCGAAACCGGGTGGTGACTATACTGCCTGACCGGGCAGAGAGATATTTCAGTACCGCTCTTCTTTAGCTTTTAGTTTTTAATATTTCTAAAAATACCTCTACTATTTTAGGGTCAAACTGACTTCCACTTCCTTGTCTAAGCTCCTGGATAGCTGTTTCTTCGGTTAGGGCTTTACGATAGGGTCGGTCGGATATCATAGCATCATAGGCATCAGCTACAGTCAGGATACGGGCCCCCAACGGAATACCTTCCCCGGATAATCCATCAGGATAACCTTTGCTATTATACCATTCGTGGTGGTGTCTAATTAATGGCCTGATTGGTTGTAATAATTCTATAGGCTGAATAATATTTTCACCAATAACGGGATGTTTCTTCACTTCATCGTACTCCTCGCTGGTTAAACCATCAGGATTATTCAAAACAATTCCCCTTACTCCAATCTTTCCGATATCGTGCAGGATGGCTGCATATCTTAATGATTCTATTTTTTCTTCTGGTAAGCCCAGCTTTTGGGCAATTAATACTGAGTATTCCATAACTCTTGCTGAATGGCCATGGGTATAAGGGTCTTTCGCTTCTATGGCTTGGGCCAGCGCCTTAACTATCTCAAAATAACTATCCTGAATTTTTTGATATAAGCGGGCATTATTAATAGCGACTGCAGCCTGTTCAGAAAAAGATTTAAGTAAGTTTATTATATCAGTTGTAAAGGAAGTGTTATTATCTAAATTTATTACTCCTTTTACTTCCCCTTCTATAATTATAGGTATAATTAAAAGTTGTTGTATATTATAGTTTATATTTCCTTTTTTAGAAAAACGTTTATCTTTTTCCAAATCCTTAATATATAATGACTTTTTGTTTTTAACTACCCAGCCAATAGTGCTTTCATCTTTGGCAAAGGTGACTTCGCGAATGATTTTTTTACTCATATTATAAGCTGCTTTAATGGAAAAAATATTCTTTTTTTCATTAAAAAGCATAATTGAACCTCTATTAGCACCACTTATTTTCACCGAAAAATCCAATATAACCTTCAAAATATTATCTAATTTTAATGTTGAACTGATAGAGCGGGAAATCTGGTAAAGTATGGATAATCGGTCTTTAGATTTTTTTAATTCTTGAGTTCGTAATTTAACCTTCTTCTCTAATTTGTCGCTCCATTCTTCCAATACTTTTTTAGCTTTCGCTAATTCAACACTTCTTTGTTCTAACCCTTGGGAAAAGTGTTTCCCGGTAAAAAAGATCAAAAAAAATGTAAGTCCGGTTAATAAGGTTGTAATTATAACATATTGGCTATCTTTGTAAAGGTAAGGAGTTAATTTAAAAAATCCCACATATGGAATAATATCAAAATATTCCAATAAAACTATCGAACTGTAACAAGTAAAACCAAAAAGGGCAATAATTAATCCTTCTCTTGGAGTAGATATAAGGCTTGAATAAAGTATAGTAATAATAAAAAAGATATCACCAATCCACAATATACCGCCTGTATAGTGGAAAATACCGGTCACAAATAACAAGGCTGCGATATAGTTAGCAAAATGTATTTTTTTTATTAACTTAGGTTTCATTCTTCTTTTTTTTAAGATGTATTGAACCAAATACATATATAGAAAACACCCTGAATTAAGGAAAAAAAGTTCATTATGAATAGGAATTTTGAAAAAATATTTCGAAACTAAAAAAGCAATAAGAAATATCAATAGCATAATGTAGCCAATAGTAAGAGCAGTTATCATGCTAGTTTTAAGGTTTTTAAGTTCTTCGTTTTCAGGATCTTGATTTAGATTGATAGTTCCACCACCTACTTTTTTTATAAAACTCTGGTTGGGTAATTCATTTTTGCATATTACTAATTAATTGTTACGAGTTTCTTTTAGGAAAATTTGTTTTCTCTAAAATAAAAAAAGTTGGTAGTCTGGCGGTCATAGCATTAAAATGCCTAAGACCCATAACTTTGCGTCCTACCCTTTCAGATAGTTTGCCTTTTTCAACTTTATAAAATAGTTGTTAAATTAAAAAATATTCCTCATATTATATATTCCCCATATCCACTAAATTTAGACATAATTTTGTAAATTTATTATATCTCCTTTATTTAAAACACTTGGAATAGTTGGATATATCAAGATGTCAAATGTTGAGACTCCTCTGATTCTGACTTTCTTCAAAAGTCCTTCATTGTGAATAGAAAAGGAAAAACAAATAAATAGGGATTTGTAAGAGATATTTCAAAATTAAATTAAAAATAAAAAAAATATCAAAATTATACAGCTATTAGTAAGATCAATTATTAATTTTTCTTTTATATTATTAAATTCTTCGTTTTTAAGATTTTGGTTTAGATTGGTAATTATCCATTCTCCTTATTTTAATTTTTAAGTAGAATTCCATATAATAAGAAATATACTACACATTTTATAAAAATCCTTCTTTTTTATCAATATTTTCTGAAATTTTGTCAGTTATCAATTAACCGGGTATAAAATGTGAGGAATAAATTGACTTTGCAAATATAATTTTTTGGTATTATAATATTAACGAAATAAAAACAAAATCTGCTAATCATATAATTTTAGATGGGGATGGAGAGAAGTCTAAAAAATATAAACCCTAAAAGGATAAGCGGAATATATGAAAGGTAAAGAAAAAACCAAAGAGCAATTAATGGATGAATTAGCAAGATTACGCCATCAAATTACTGAGTTACAAAAATCGGAGATTAAACATCAGCAGATAGAAGAGGACTTAACTGAGAGTGAGAAAAAATATCGTACTCTGATAGAATTGATTGATGTTGGCATTCAGATAGAGACAGTAGAAGGTCGCATACTTGAATGTAATACTGCTGCAGCAAAGATATATGGTTACACTAAAAAAGAGATGATTGACTTGACCTTGGCTGACTTAGTTCCCGAAGAATTTGCAAAAAAAATACCTAAGGTTGTTACCGAAAAAGAGGCTACTCAAGGTATTTTCGTCTCTCGAATAAGCAAAAAGAAAGATGGCACTATCTTTCCTACAGAAATTGCCACTAAAATTGTCAATATCGGAGGTAAACCCAGACTTATAGTTTATGTTCGTGATATCACTAGGCGCAAGAAAGCTGAAAAAAAGTTAAGAAAAGCCAGAAAAATGTTTACCAGTCTATTTAATAGCTCTCCAGAAGCCTTAGTTTATGAAGATGAAAAATCTAGTATTTTAAATATAAACCGCCGCTTTACCGAACTTTTTGGTTATACCTTAGAAGAACTAAAAGGCAGGAATATCGATGAGGGGATGATCTATCCTATAGATAAAAGAGAAGAAGGATTGAGGCTCACTCGCAATGTTAAAGGTTTCTCTAACTATGAAACCATTAGAAAGAGAAAAGATGGTACATTAATCCAGGTATCTATATCTTCCTCTCCGGTGATAGTTAATAACCAGCTAAGAGGATTTTTAACCTTATATAAAGATATCACCGAACGCAAAGAAGCAGAAAAGATGATTATACATGAACAAAACTTATTGCATGCTTTAATGGATAATATTTCAGATTCTATTTATTTTAAAGATGAGAAAAACAGATTTATTAGGGTGAATAAGGTGAAAGCTGGACATTCAGGGAGAACTCCTGAAGAGATGATTGGAAAAACTGATTTTGATTTTTTTCAAAAAGAAATAGCTAAACAATCTTTTGCAGATGATAATTATGTAATGGAATCTGGTAAATCAATCATTGATAAAATAGAAAAGATTATTTATTTGGATAAAACGGAGCATTGGGTTTCTATTACTAAAGTGCCCTGGTATATTAAAGAGGGAAAAATAATAGGGACTATAGGTATAAGCCGAGATATCACCGAACGCCAGAAGATACTGGAAAAATTAAAAGAAAGCGAAGAAAAATATTGTAATCTTTTTGAGAATATGCCTGGAGCTTACTATCGTACAGATAGAGAAGGAAATCTTATAATGATAAATCCGGAAGGAGCTAAATTATTTGGTTATAATTTCTTAGAGGATATTTTGGGGAAAAATATAGCTCAGTATTTCTACTTTGCTCCGGAAGAAAGAAAAAAGTATCTTAAAGAATTAGAAAAGAATAAAGGGAATCTTAAAGACTTTGAGCTAACTTTAAAAAAGAAAGACGGTACTCTCCTGGTGATCTCTGATACCAGCCATTTTTATTATAATAAAGAGGGGGACCTTGCTGGGGTAGAAGGTATTTTTGTAGATATCACCGAACGTAAAAAAGTAGAAAAAGCGATTGTATATGAACAGAATTTATTACATGCCCTTATGGATAATATCCCTGATTTTATCTATTTTAAAGATGAGAAAAACCGATTTGTTAGGGTAAATAAAGCAAGTGGTGAAGACAGAGGTATTACACCTGAGGATTTTATTGGAAAAACTGACTTCGATATTTTCACCGAAGAGGCAGCTAAAAAATGTTTTGCTGATGATGATCGGGTAATGAAAACGGGTAAACCCCTCATTAATAGGATAGAAAAAATCACTTATTTGAATGGGATGGAGCGTTGGTTTTCTGCTACCAAGGTACCTCGATATGATGAAAAAGGCAAAATAATAGGGACAATAGGTATAACTCGAAATATTACCGAACGCCAGAAGGTACTGGAGAAATTAAAACAGAGTCAGCAAGAATTTGCCAGTTTATTTATGAATAGTCCTGAGGCTTTGGCTTACTTAGACTCTAAGAGTGATATCTTAAGCATAAATCCCCGCTTTACCGAACTTTTCGGCTATACCTTAGAGGAAGTCAAAGGCAGAAACATCAATGATGGGATGATTCATCCCCCGGACAAGATAGAAGAAGGGAAAAATTTTGATAAAATAGCCTTAAATAAAGGATATTTTAATTATGAGACCATCAGAAAAAAGAAAGATGGCACTTGTTTCCCGGTCTCTATCTCTGGTTCTAATATGGTAATCGATGGTCAGGTAAAAGGGATAATAGGCACTTATGTCGATATTACTGAACGTAAGAAGATGGAACAAGAATTAGAAAGATTAGCTCATTATGATGTTCTTACTGGCTGTTGTAGCAGAGGATATGGTCTAAACCTACTTGAACAGCAGATTAAGACAGCTCGTCGCAAAAAGCTCCCCATTCTCTTGCTCTATCTCGATATAGATAAGTTTAAAGAAATAAATGATACTTATGGTCATAAAGAAGGGAATCTAGTCTTAAAAGAAGTAGCTATGTTCTTTAAATCAACCTTAAGAGAGATTGACATTATCTGTCGTATCGGAGGAGATGAGTTTTTACTCATCTCCCCGGACAGTTCCCTGAATGATGCTCCCCTGGTTAGAGAAAGAATAAATAAAAATTTAGAGAAATTAAACCAAAAACTGGCTAAACCCTATAAGATAGATTTCAGTATTGGTCTTTCCTACTATAACCCATTTAATCCTCTATCCATAGAAGAACTAATCAAAATAGCCGATGAGAATATGTATGAAGAGAAGAAAAAGAAAAAAGAAGGAAAATAAACAGCTCATCATGTATGGAAAGATACTTTAATCAATAGGAGGGGTAATCAAATGAAAAAGATTCGATGGGGTGTGCTGAGCACCGCCAGAATTGGTACTGAAAAGGTGATTCCCGCTATGCAATTGGGCGAGTATTGCACGGTTACCGCCATTGCTTCACGCCAATTGGAAAAGGCACAGGCAGCAGCTCGTCAATTAGGTATAGAGAAAGCTTATGGTTCCTACGAAGAATTGCTGGCCGACCCCAACATCGATGCCGTTTATATTCCACTTCCCAATCATTTGCATGTGCCCTGGGCTATCAAAGCACTAAATGCCGGTAAACACGTTTTGTGCGAGAAACCCATTGGCTTAAGTGCAGCCGAAGCTCAGAAATTGCTGGGCGCTGCCAGGAAATTTCCCCGGCTAAAGGTTATGGAAGCATTTATGTACAGGCACCATCCGCAGTGGCAGTGGGCAAAGCAGCAGATTACCCAAGGAAAGATAGGCGAAGTGCGGACGATTCAATCATTTTTCTCTTACTACAATACCGACCCTGATAATATTCGTAACAAAGCTGATATTGGTGGTGGGGGACTGATGGATATCGGTTGTTACTGCATTTCACTTTCGCGATTTATCTTTGGGGCTGTACCCTGGCGGGTCTGCGGTATTATGGAAGAAGATCCAAATATGAAAGTCGATCGTCTAACTTCTGGCATATTGGAGTTTGCCAGCGGCACTTCCACATTTACCTGTGCAACCCAGATGGTGCCTTACCAGCGGGTTAACATTTTTGGTACGAAAGGGCGGATTGAAATCGAAATACCTTTCAATGCCCCGTCTGACCGGCCGTGCAAAGTATGGTATGGAGATGGTAATAGGATTGAAGAGGTTGTCCTGGAAGTTTGTAACCAGTATACGATTCAGGGAAACCTGTTTTCCCGGGTAGTGCTGGAAGATAGAGAGGTCCAGGTACCGCTCGAAGATGCTGTGGCAAATATGCAAGTAATCGAAGCAATCATCAGCAGTGCCAGGAGTAGAAGTTGGATTAACGTTGAGATAGATACCTTTGCCTAACGGTTAACTAAATTATCTTGTATCTGTATTTATTAATGTTGTGTCATTCCCGCGAAAGAATCTATTCTTTCCTCTCCATTTAAAAACCGATAACCAAAAACAAAAAACTTTTATTCAAAAGAAGGATTTTTCCTCATCCTTGTCGTATCTTGATAATAGTATTAATAAAAGCATTTATTAATTAATCTCAAAGAGTAGGGGTAGTGAGTCAGTTTAATTATCTATGAATAGATCGCTAATCCAGATTGTAAGCTCTATATTTAATTAATTAAAGGAGGAAAAAATCCTATGGAAAAGAAAGAAGAGCGCCGTTCCGGAAAAGAAAAAAGAACAGGGGAAGACCGCAGGAAATTTGATGACCCAAATTATAAAGGACCTGAACACAGAAGTGGCCAGGACAGAAGAACTGGCCAAAGAAGAAAAAAATGAAGGATGCAAAAAAAATTAAACTAAAAAAGTTGGTACAAACTTTTGTGGGGTAGTAAGAGGGGTTTTTAAAAAATTTGTAGAATTTACATAATAGTACTATTTATTAACCCGAAGGGCAGAATACCACGGGCTTGTCTGTGGGTATCTACATCGATACAGATAAACAAGATCAACTATTGTTTTAATATTCGATAAAATGAATGAAAATAAGAATTTAATAGGAGGTGCGAAATGGGAAAGGTATACAAAATTATCGAAATTGTGGGTACCAGCGAAAAATCATGGGAGGACGCAGCAAGAGTTGCATTAGAGACTGCTTCTAAATCGATTGAGGAAATTAGGATAGCCGAAGTAAATAAGCTTGATATCAAAGTAGAGAAAGATGCCAGGCTAACTTTTAGGGCAAAATTAGATATTTCATTTAAATATAAAAAGTAGAAATTATTAGCCAATATTATTAAAAAAATACCAACTCCCAAGATTTATGATCAAATATTAACTTAATAATTAATATAAATAAAATGAGTTAATGAACTTTTTACTTTACTATTCTTTTTGTATAGTAAGAGCGAAATTAAAGGGTGTTTTTTTGTCTTTTTAAGGTGTTAAATATAAAAAAATGTCAGGGAAAAGAATGTCTCCTTGACATGACTGAAGTGTTAAAAGAACCGTCCCCTTGATATAAAGGTGGTAAAATGAAATACAGAAATGTCCGGGAAATATCAATGAGCCTTATTCCTATAGTAGCCTTTCTTCTTGCACTATTCATTGGGACAATTATGATTGCCTTTCTCGGAGTAAATCCCCTGATTGCTTACCAGGCCCTGCTCAAGGGAGCGTTCGGGAGTACAAATGCTATAGCGGACACAGTAGTCAAGGCAACCCCCTTGCTTTTTGTAGGGCTGGGAATCTGCATCGCCTTTCGTGCCGGCGTATTAAACATCGGTGGGGAGGGCCAGCTTGTAGCCGGGGCTCTTTCTGCAACCATATTTTGTCTTAACTTTCCAGATTTACCAGGCTGGATACTCATTATACTTGCTTTATTTGTTGGACTCCTCTGCGGGGCAATATGGGCAGGAATTGCCGGATTTCTTAAAGCATATTTTAAAGTAAACGAAATTCTGAGCACCATAATGCTGAATTATATTGCAGCCTATGGGATGAATTATCTTCTTCGCGGACCGATAATGGACCCGCTCCAGATAGAACTTGGCTCCTTTATCCCCCAAACTACCCGTTTAACTCATGCAGTTGATCTTCCCCGTCTTATTCCTACCCGCCTGCATTTTGGAACAATATTGGCAGTAGTTTTTGCTATTCTGGTATATATTTTTCTCTGGCGGACGACAATAGGGTTTCGTATCCGCATGATAGGACAAAATATACAGGCCTCGCGAGCTTCCGGAATTAATGTGCAAAAATATATGGTCCTTGCTTTTATCTTGAGCGGTGCGTTAGTAGGGTTAGGCGGAGCGATTGAAGTATTAGGAGTTCATCACCGGCTGTTTACCGATGGTTCTGTATCGGGTTTTACCGGTAGTGCGGGCTTTAACGGGATTGTAGCTGCTTTGTTTGGCCAGCTTCATCCTATCGGCACAATACCGGCCTCCCTGTTATTGGGAGCACTTCTTACCGGAGCAAATAAGATGCAGAGAGTAGTACAAATACCTTCTGCTTTGATCGGTGCTTTGAACGGTCTGATTGTACTCTTCGTAGTAGGAAGCGAGTATCTGCGGCGCAGTCAGACTCGACGGATGGAGCGAACTGCAGACACGAAATACAATTCCAAAAATAAAAATAAAAAGGGGAGCCAATAATGGAAGCAATTATTATTGGGATAGCAAAATCTGCAATTCGTCTTGCAACACCATATCTCTATGCTTCCATCGGGGAAACAATAGGGCAGTTGAGCGGTGTCCTTAATCTTGGGGTAGATGGCGTTATGCTTATGGGAGCCTTTAGCGCCTTCTATACGGTTCTTAAGACCGGTAATCTTTGGCTTGGTTTATTGGTGGCAATAGTGGTCGGAGCGATATTTGGCCTCTTGATTGCCTTTATTAATGTTACCTTGAAGGCCGAACAGGGGATCAGCGGGATCGGGGTTTATATATTCGGTCTGGGATTAAGCAGTCTTTTATTCAGCACTATGGTAGGAACAGTTCAAGCGGTGAGCGGTTTTTCCCCCTTGTCTATCCCCTGGCTTTCTAATATTCCGATTGTGGGCGAAATCTTTTTCCATCAAAATATCCTGGTGTATGGTGCATTTGCCCTGATTCCTCTTGCCTGGTTTATATTGAACAAGACTCCCTTAGGTCTTAGTATTCGAGCTGTGGGGCAGCACCCGGAGGCTGCCGATTCACTGGGGGTTAATATTGTGCGTATCCGTTATTTTACGGTAGTATTAGGTGGGATGCTATCGGGGATTGCCGGTGCATCTCTGTCTATTGCACTGCTTAATGTATTTCAGCAAAATTTAACTAATGGGATGGGCTTTATTGCCGTGGCACTGGTATATTTTGGAGCCTGGCGTCCGACAACTGTTCTCACCGGTGCGCTTCTATTCAGCACCGTAAATGCTATTCAGATATGGGTTCAGGTGAAGGGAATTAATATTCCCTCTGATTTTACCTTGATGTTGCCTTATATTGTTACTATCGCGGTACTTGCAGCTATGGCTAAACGCCGCATACATCCACCTGCGGCGTTAAATAAACCCTTCGAGCGGGGGGAATAACAAAAGAAGGAGGTGGTTAATAAAATAAAAGATTTTAGAATAATAAGAGTTTTTCTGTATTTGTATTATAGTATAAAAAATTAGGAGGATAAAACAATGAAGTTGAAAAAAATTATAATAATTCTTACTCTAATAAGTATATTTGTATTATCGCTCGGGTTAGGAGCAAGCGCAAAACCCTTTCGGGTAGCATTCATTATGCCAAGTTCTATTAATGATTTTGCCTGGAGCCAGAGTATGTACGAAGCCCTGCTTACCATTCAAGAAGAGATGGGCAAGGAAAATTTTGAGTTTGTTTATTCGGAGAGTATGTTTATAGTAGCAGACGCTGCTGCTGCTATTCGAGACTATGCCAGCGAGGGGTATGATCTGGTAATTGCCCATGGTTCGCAGTATGGTGCCTCTTTATCGGATATTGCCCCTGATTTTCCTGATACGAGTTTTGCCTGGGGTTCTACCGCAAATGTCTTTGCTGATCTTGGAATCACTAATATTTTTGCTTATGAACCTTTATCTGAACAAGGCGGCTATGTTAACGGTGTCCTGGCAGCAAAACTTTCCAAGAGTAATATTTATGGAGTAATCGGCCCTATTGAGACCGGTGATGCCAAACGTTATACCGAAGGTTTTAAGGCAGGTATAAAATCGGTCAAACCGGATGCTAAAATAAATGTAACCTGGATTGGTTCATATAGTGATGTTGCTCTTGCATCTGAAGCAGCACAAACTCATATTGATGCCGGAGCAGATGTTCTTACCGGGACATCACAGATGACAGTCGGAGCAATCGGAGTAGCAAAACAGAGAGGAGTTCTCTGGTTCGGATATGATGTTGACCAATCTGCTCTTGCCCCACAGAATGTGGTCTCCAGTGTAGATGTTATTTGGGCAATTGCACTTAAGCCCATGATTGAAATGATTCAGAAAGGAGAGAGAGGAGGTAAAATCTTTACTCTTAACTTGGCTAACGGCGGTCTTAAAATTGTCGTAAATGACGAAGCACTTGTAAGTAAAACTATTGAGGATATAGTTAAGGGAAACATTGAGGTTAAAGTAGAGGAATAAAGAAAGATTAAGAGTGCCCATACGGAGCTCTGGTTTACATTTTAATATGAAAAAAGATATATCTAAAATAACAAATTTAACCAAAGTCGAAAAAGTAGAGATGCGGGGAATAATTAAGCAGTTTCCGGGTGTGCTGGCGAATGACCGAATTGATTTTGATGTCCATGCAGGAGAGGTTCATACCCTTCTTGGAGAAAACGGAGCCGGAAAAAGTACCTTGATGAAAATCCTTTACGGCATATATCGCCAGGATAAAGGTGAAATTTATGTTAATGAAAAATTGGTTAACATTCGTTCTCCGCTGGATGCAATTCGACTGGGGATTGGGATGGTGCACCAGCATTTTATGCTTGTACCCACCCTTACCGTAGCTGAAAATGTAGCTTTAGGGCTTCCTTCCTCGCGAAAATATCTTCTTGACCTTGATGTCGTCTCAGAACGCATTAAAGAGCTTGCCAAAGTTCATGGTCTGCATGTTAACCCAAAGGTAAAAGTATGGCAACTCTCTGTAGGAGAGCAGCAGCGAGTAGAAATAATAAAAATCCTATATCGCGGAGCTTCTCTCCTTATCCTGGATGAACCGAGTGCTGTTCTTACTCCGCAAGAGGTGGAAGAACTTTTTCATGTCTTGCGGAGTATGCTAAACAGAGGATACTCTATTATTTTTATCAGCCATAAACTTCATGAAGTTCTATCACTGAGTAACCGTGTGACTATACTCCGTGACGGCAGGGTGGTAAAGACTCTTTCTATTGCTGAAGTGACCAAAGAAAAACTGGCACGTCTTATGGTGGGAAGAGAAGTCCTTTTTCAAGTCGAACATCCTTTGGTAAAGCTCGGTAAAGTATCCCTTGCTTTAGAGGGAATTTGGGCTCAGGGAGATGAGGACATTCCTGCCCTGCGAGGGATTGACCTTAAAGTGCACTCCGGTGAAATTTTGGGAATTGCCGGGGTCTCGGGTAGGGGCCAGCGTGAACTTGCAGAAGTCATCGCCGGTTTGCGGAAATCTACAAAAGGCAAAGTGCTTATAAAAGGGAATGATGTTACCAATTGGTCTCCTTCACAGCTTCTCGAATACGGTCTTTCTTATATTCCCGAAGAACGAATGCGAGATGGTACAATAAAAAAATTTACCGTAGAGGAAAACCTGATTCTTAAAGACCACATACACAAACCTTATACTGATGGAATATTTATGAATTTCAAAAACATTGCCCGGGAAAGCGAACGCTTGATAAGTGATTTTGATATCAGGACTCCTTCCCGCTATACTTCCTTGAAAAGCTTATCCGGCGGAAATATCCAGAAATTAATCCTGGCACGAGAACTCTCCCGAAAACCCGTTGTTCTGATTGCCTCCCAACCTACGCGTGGTTTAGACGTCAGTGCGACGGAATATGTTCATCGTCAATTGATTGAACAGAGGACAAAATTAAAAACAGCAACTCTTCTTATTTCTGATGACCTGGACGAAATATTATCACTCTCTGACCGGATTGCGGTTATTTACGAGGGCAAGATAATGGGAGTGGTAAAACGAAACGAAGTCAGTGTTGGCAAATTAGGCTTGATGATGGGAGGAGAAATGTCAAGGGGACGGTTCTCTTGACAATGTTACCCCCAAGGTATAAGATGACCTAAAGAGGTGATCAAGTGCCCAGATATCCCAGAAAATACAGTAAAACAGGAATATATCACATCATGCTCCGGGGGAATGAAAGAAAAGATATATTTATTGATGAAGAAGACAAGGGAAAATTTATTAAGATAGTTTTTAAAAAGAAAGCGGATGAGGCTTTTAAATTATATGCCTATTGTATTATGGGCAATCACCTCCACCTGGTTATCCAAGAGCAAAAGGAACCAATATCCCGAATAGTTAAAAAGATAACCACCAGTTATGCCTACTATTTTAATAATAAATATAAAAGAGTGGGACACCTCTTCCAGGATAGATATAAAAGTGAAACCATCGAAGATGAACCTTATTTGCTCTCGGTAATCAGATATGTCCATAATAATCCCGAGAAAGCCGAGATCACCAAAAAAGAAAAATATAAATGGAGTAGTTACTCTAACTATATTGACATATTAAATCATCATACAGAAATTCCTGAAATAAAAGAGATACTGGAGATGTTTTCCTCAGATATAGAAAGAGCATTAAAAGAATTTATTCATTACAGCAATAAATATGAAGAAAAAAACTTTCTTGAGATGAAAGAGACTATAAAATCTGAAATAGATGAAGAAAATGTTAACGAATATATAAATGAGTATCTGAAGTCAAGAAACTTAAAAAAAGAGGATTTGAAAAGAAGAGAACATACTAAACAAAAAGAAGATTTGATCCAACAATTAAAAAAAAGATCGAATTTATCAAAAAGGAAGATAGCTATTTTAATTGGAGTAAATCGGGAAACGGTAAGAAAAGTGTCAAAAGAACCGTCCCCTTGACAATTTGAATCTACAAGAAGATTTACTGATTTATTAAGTAGTAAAAAAATATCATATGAATTAAAAATCCTTAAAGGTTTAGGCCATGAATATCCGGATAATTTTAATGAAATATTGCAAAAGGTAATTGAATTTATTTTGAAGAGTTAAATAATGATTAAAAATAAAAATAGTAAAATAAACGACAAGGGACGAAGAAGTGTCTAAAGGTATTCTCATATGAAGATAACTAAGAAGCAAGCACGCCAATTTATACTTGTACACCAAAAAATTATGCCTGCACGAAAACTTCAGGGAAAAGAAGGTATACTTGGATACATATGCCGTGTCGGCTGTATCCAATTTGATCCGCTTAATGTGGTTGGATACAATCCATACCTTGTCCTTCAGTCTCGAATTGAAAATTTCAAACCAGAATATCTACGAGAACTTTTGTATTCTGACAGAAAATTATTGGATGGATGGGATAAGAATATGGCTGTCTATGATGTTGAAGATTGGCCATATTTTAGTAGGTATCGTGAAAAAGCATACCAGCGGCATGGCGGCGAATCTAATTCTATCAGCAAAATATTGCCAGAAGTAAGAAATGCCCTTGAGCAGAACGGACCTTTATCATCTACCGACTTGAAATTTGACAATAAAGTAGATTGGTCCTGGGCACCTACCAGGGCAGCTCGCGCAGCCTTGGAGAGCATGTACTTTTGGGGAGAATTAATTATCCATCATAAAATAGGTACAAGGAAGGTTTATGACTTTACCGAAAAACATCTTTCATCTGAATTGCTGTCTATGCCAGACCCTAATGTTACGCTGCAACAGTACTTCGAGTGGAAGGTTAAAAGGCGAATCGGAGCTGTCGGACTACTGTGGGGACGTTATAGTGAAGCATGGCTTGGTATACACTGGATGAAAAGCAAGGAACGAACTGAAGCTCTTTTGCGACTTGAGAAAAAAGGCGAGATATTACCAATTAAGGTAAAGGATATTAAATATCCTTTCTACATCCGAAAAGAAGAAGTACCATTATTGCATGAGGTGTTAAATGGGATTGATGTAAAACCACAAGCCTCTTTTATTGCCCCTTTGGATAATCTATTATGGGATCGAAAATTAATAAAAGAGATTTTTGGATTTGAATATATATGGGAAGTATATAAACCAGTTTCTGAACGTAGATACGGCTACTATGTATTACCAGTATTATACGGTGATAGTTTTGTGGCGCGTTTTGAACCTAAGCTTAATAAAAAAACTGGAAAACTTGAGATAATTAACTGGTGGTGGGAGCCTAATGTAATTATTTCAGAAGAGATGAAACAGGGATTGATTCGATGTTTTGAACAATTTTTAAACTATTTAGGTGCAACTGGTATAAAGTTTAGCAAGGAAAGTGATGTAACAAAAAATTTGAAATGGTTGCAGAAAATTACAATTACAGACTGACCAGAGCGAAGGAAAAAAATATGAAACATGTACAAAATGAATTAGCTCTTTGCGGTGTTTTCTGTGGCGCATGTCCATCTTGCCATGGCACAGTACACTTTTATCATTATAAATGTAGCAAATGTGGAAAAGAAGTAATTGCTTAATATTCTGACACGTCGCCTAACAGCGGATATACGGTTTATCTTCGCTTCACCCAAATTGGCTTTCAGCCGACTTCGCAAATCCGCGGGATACTATGTACAATGACATACATAAAAGAAGAGGAGAGATGTTTTTTGATAAAAGCAAAGAAAATAAAACCAGGATCACGAATTGCAATTATTTCACCTTCAAACGGACTTCCATTTTTATTTCCTGATATTTATGAATTAGGGTTAAAAAATTTGAAAGAAATATTTGGTTTTGAAATAGTTGAAATGCCCACTGCAAGGATGTCTCCGGATGAACTTTATAAAAATCCAAAGTTGCGTGCAGCCGATATAAATCAAGCTTTTGCAGATGATAGTATTGATGGAATTATAACTTCAATAGGAGGGTATGAATCTGTACGAATTCTAAAGTATTTAGATATTGATATAATCAAGAAGAATCCAAAGTTTATTATGGGTTTTTCAGATGCTAGTACTTTTTTATCTTATCTAAATTATTTAGGAATGGTAACATTTTATGGCCCTTCGGTAATGGCTGGATTTGCACAGCTTAAACATCTTCCTTTTCAGTACATAGAACATATTAAAAGAATTTTATTTACAGATCATTTCACTTATACTTATGCTCCTTATGCAAAGTGGACTAATGGCTATAAAGATTGGAGTAATAAAGATACTCTAGGAGAGTGTACGGAATTTTTCAATAATGAAAATGGGTGGACTTTCTTGCAAGGAAAGGGAATTACCCAAGGTCGTCTTTGGGGCGGCTGTATCGAAGTTTTAGAATTCATCAAGTCAACCAATTATTGGCCAGATAAAACTTTCTGGAATGATAAGGTTTTATTTTTGGAAACATCTGAAGAAAAGCCTTTACCAAGTCGAGTAGGATATATGCTAAGAAATTATGGCATTCAAGGAATACTCGAGAAGGTAAAAGGTGTTGTTTTTGGTAGGGCAAAAGATTATTCGGTTAAAGAAAAAGAGGAACTTAACAAAATTATCTTAAGTGTAATAAGGGATGAGTTTAATGTGAGTGATATTCCTATAATTGTTGATATGGACTTTGGCCATACTGATCCGAAGTTAATTTTACCTTTAGGTTGTATGGTTAGTCTTAATCCAACAACTAAAGATATTGCGTTAATAGAGAATCCCTTTAACTAATAGTACGAAATAGTATTGCACATAACAGCGGATATATGCTGCGGGCTTCGCCCTTTGGTACATTCGACTACGTCGAACGTCGTATAAGCTCGGAACGTTAGCTGAAATCATCCTTAAAGGAGGAGAAATCTATGAATTCTAATCTTAAATGGTGGCAGAAGTTTTTCAAGGGTACTTGGCAACATGTTCAACCACTTGTACATACTCCTGAACAAAATCAGAAAGAAGCAGATTTTATTGAAGATGTCCTTAATGTAAAACTTCCGGCTGAGATACTTGATGTACCTTGTGGAGAAGGTCGTTTAACTATTGAATTGGCTTCTCGTGGATACAAAATGAGCGGGGTTGATATAAATGAAAATTTCCTTAAAGAGGCAAAAGAAAAGACTGAAAGAAGAGGGCTGGATATCATTTGGCATCATGGAGATATGCGCAAAATACCATGGGAAAATAAATTCAATGCTGCTTTCTGCATGTGGGGAAGTTTCGGCTATCTTGATGATGAGGGAGATACGGAATTCATTAAGGCAGTGAGCCGATCATTAAAAAGAAGCGGGGTTTTTCTTTTGGATATCCTGGTTGCTGAGACACTTTTTCCAAAATACCGACCAAAGGGGTGGAACAAGATAGGAGATATTATCGTATTAGAAGATAGAATTTGGGATCACATAACTGGACGGATAGAGGTAGATTGGACATTTATCCGACAGAAAAATCAGTCGACTTATCATAGCAGTATTAGAATTTATACTTATAAAGAAGTTATTAATTTATTGAGACAAAATGGATTTGAGCATTTCGTGGCGTTCGGGTCATTATCAAAGGATGCTTTTCAATTTGGAGCACAGAGGTTATTTATAACTGCAAGGAGAATTTAATATGGGGAATGGCCGACTTCATCTAACAGCGTCTTTGCGACGCTTTGCTAAATGCCTTCGACACTTTACAAACACGCAAGATGTTGGTCGAAATGTTCCCTATAAAAAATCTTATAAGGAAAAACAATAAATGAGAGCACCATTTCAAATTTTAGTAATTCCATTCAAGAAAAATATTAATCAGATTAAGGTTGCAATTTTCAAACGCAAAGATTCTTTAAATTGGCAGTTTATAGCAGGAGGGGGAGAAAAGAATGAAACTCCCTTAGAATCTGCAAAAAGAGAATCCTATGAGGAAGCAAATATTAAGAGTTCTTTACCATTTTTTAAACTTAGTACAATATCCTCAATTCCAAGGAATAACTTCAAAGACTATCATAATTGGAATAACAACATTTATGTAATTCCAGAATATTGTTTCGCAGTTGAAATAGTAGGAAATAACATTTTTCTTTCAAAAGAACATTCAGAATACAAATGAGTATCAATAAAAGAAGCTCAAACTATATTATGCTGGGACAGTAATAAAACAGCGTTATGGGAATTAGAAGAAAGAATAAAATCGAATGATTTGATTCTATAATAAATTTTAAAAGAGAGCACTTCGCATAATATGATGTTTGTGGCAAGCTTACACTTACCCAAATCAGCTTGCAGTGGACTTTGCAAACATCAATAATATTAGGTGCAATAACCGCGCGTAATCAGGAAGAGTGATTATATGATAAAAGTTACAGAGTTTGAGAGTGAATTTGTTACCGTACTCCCGGAGACATATAACCTGCTAAGAGGGCAGCCAATTTGATAGTTCATCGCAGTGTACAAGGAATAATCTTACATGGTTCTCGTGGACTTGCAGGTGGGTATCGTCCTGATTCTGATGTTGATTTGTCTCTCATTGTCAGCACTAATCAATTGCCGAACGGTTTAGAACTTGATGGTTTTTTAAGAAAGGTTATAGAAACAACACTGGATTATTGGCAAAGCACTATAGAGGCAGATCTCGCTGCCATCTTCGATACAAAGAATTGTGACTTGAAATGTTTTGATAAAACAACTTTTAACGAGAAGGCCTGCAAAATCGGCGGTGTAGATTGCTTTGGTATCTACAAAATACAGAAGGGGTTCAATGGGTTTGTCGTTGGTGCTGGAACACAAGTAAAGCTAATGTATCCTTGCTTGACGATTTGGCGGAATAACACTTGAAGAAAAAAATATATTGCCGATTGCAATTGCAAGAGCGAGTTTGTTTTTTATATGCACAGCTTCATTTACATCTAACCCTGTTATTGAGTTTAGGAATCAAATATTAAAACAAGGATCATTTATTAACTGGGTACTATCAAAAGGTTAATAAATAGGCACACATCCTATTTGGGAAGATATTCGAACCAGTTCGAATATAAACAATTAGGCGAAATTTTGAGAGGAAAAAAAGATGAAGATTGAAGTTGTTAACCTTACTGAGGAAAACTCAAGGGGTGCTCCAGAGTGGGAGAGTCGTCCCTTTAGCTGTAAGCATTGCATTTATTGGGAATTCCCAGAAGAATACATAGACCCAGTAATGGAGAGAAAGGAAGATATGATACAAAAGAAATTGAAGTGGCTGCGGAGCACATACCAAGACTTTGGCAACTATGGTAAGATGATATATGTAAACGGAAAACCTGCTGGCTATGCACAATATGCACCGCCAGGACTTCTTCCTCGCTCGGCAGATTATCACTCAGGACCATCAAGTGATGATGCTGTATTGATTTCATGTTTATTTATTCCTCACCAAGATTTTAGGGGACTAGGATTGGGTAGCCGACTCCTTCAAAGCATAATCAATGACCTGAGAAAAAGAGAAACAAAAGCAGTTGAAACTTTCGCAAGAAAAGGTAAATCGAATAATCCATCTGAACCTGTAGAGTTCTATTTAAAAAACAGATTTAGAATCTACAAAGACGACATAGAGTTTCCTCTTATGAGGTTAGATTTATAAGGAAGAGTAAAGTTGTTTACAATACTTTGCCTAACACAGCATAAAAGATTCGTGCCTAACGGTTTTCATTCAAATTTTTTATTTCGCAAAAACTTCTTTTATGCTGGAAACGTTCGGTGAAATCGCTAAGTTAAAGGAGCATCTCTAATGCGAATAGAATTAAGTGGCTATATTACCTTAAAGTGTAATAGTCGGTGTATCCACTGTGCTGTTGATGCGGGATAAAAAAAGAAGAAAGAGTTATCATTCGAGGAATGGAAGAAAATCCTAAAAAGGTTTTCAGAAATTGGAGGGAAAACTTTTACCGTTCACGGAGGGGAGCCATTTATCAGGCACGATATGATTCCAATCCTTCAATATGCTACTTCTCTTAACTTGCGATGTGGAGTAATAACAAACGGACTTCTATTGGACGATAGGAAGCTTCACATGCTCAAAGATTGCACAGAATGGGTTCTTATAAGTCTTGATGGACCTGGCAAGGTTTACAAAGAACTTCGTGGGGTTGACGGTGCTAAAAAAAACAATTACTACGATTGAGAAGGCTAAGGAAATCGAGGTTAATGTAGCTATAGATTTTGTGGTAACTCGAAAGAATATTGAGTATATTGACTGGATTGTTGATATTGCTGTAAATTTACAGGTTGAGTGGCTTACCTTAGAACTCCTCCGTGCACAAGGCCGAGGGGAGCAGTTGAAGGATTATCTGCTTGAAGGTAATCATATTATAGAGGTTAACAAAAGAGTGGAAACTCTCAATAAAAAGTATGGAGGTAAACCAATATTTATTACACACGGAGAGGTGAATATAAAAAGATTTAAAGATAATCCAAATTTATTCAAATATGCCGACAAAACATTTTGGTTTCTTCCTGATGGTGTCCTTCTTCCGGATATCGCACTACCCGATAACAGATACTGGTATGCGGGCAATCTTTTAGTTGGATTTAACTTAAATAAACAAAAAATTAGAGAGTATGAGACTTTTAGAGAATTGGTGTTTATAAATGTGTGTAAAAAGCTTTCAAGGAACTGTCCGGTAAATTGGGAAGAAGAGATTTATAAAGCAGGGAAAATGATTAATAACGATTTCAGACAACCCAGAGTTTGTGGCTCAAGTGCTTTCGCTAAAATGCCCTTTGGGCTTACCCAATAACGCACTTTTGAAAAGAAGAGAACATACTAAACAAAAAGAAGACTTGATCCAACAATTAAAAAAAAGATCGAATTTATCAAAAAGGAAGATAGCTATTTTAATTGGGGTAAATCGGGAAACAGTAAGAAAAGTGTCAAAAGAACCGTCCCCTTGACATTTCAAATAAAGTGAATGATTAAATAATATTACAAGTTAGAAATGGGGTTTATATGGTTAGAAATAGCCGTAATTATAATTTTATTAGTACAGATAAACCTATGTTAGGCCGCGGGAAAGAGAACCTATGATAGATTATCTAACCTATTACTACAAGCATGGTACAGAACCATTTCGAAGCCTGTCTGCGCTACCAGATGAAGAAGTCATAAAAATCATGGAAGAACTTTGCGATGACACTCTTTTTGGGGCAAGATTCAAAGATCC
>Ga0315543_1000478_pt1 | contig 48254 bp, 47 predicted proteins | sample SalMarSW160210MG_2_FD_203098 | JGI IMG/M metagenome (GOLD analysis project Ga0315543, IMG submission 203098) | Salt marsh sediment microbial communities from the Plum Island Ecosystem LTER, Massachusetts, United States - Salt Marsh Sediment SW1601-210 ...
AGGCCGACAGAAATATCTGTTTTCGGATCATAACCTAATTTTACTTTCGCCTTGCCGACATCTGCATAAGTTCGCTCGACATCGCCCGGCGGGACAGGCTTGCGCTCAATAATTGCTTTTTTGCCCAGTGCTTTTTCAATTTCTTCAACCAGTTTATCCAGCCGAACAGGCCTTGATTCACCGAGATTATAAATCTCGTAGCCTTCGCATTTATTTATCGCTGCAACTGTACCATCAACAATGTCATCAATATACGTAAAGTCCCTCATCATCGAGCCGTCGCCGAATACCGGTATCGGTTTGCCCTGCTCAATCAGCTTTGCAAACTTATGAATTGCCAGATCAGGCCGCTGCCGCGGGCCGTAAACCGTAAAATATCTCAAACAGGTAAGGTCTATCCCGTACAGATGATGATAGGTATGACAGATAAGTTCTCCTGCCTTCTTGGTCGCAGCATATGGAGATATCGGATAATCAACATTATCCGTTTCGGAAAATGGAACCTTTTTATTATTTCCATAAACGCTCGAGCTGGACGCAAAGATAAATTTTTTGATACCGAATTTCCTCGCGGCCTCAAGCAGCACTACAGTCCCGTTTACATTACAATCCGCATAACCGGCAGGATCGGCTATCGAAGGCCTTACTCCCGCCTTCGCCGCCAGATGAACAATTACCTCTATGTCATCGTCGCATATCGACTCGACGCAATCGGCATCTCTTATATCACCCTCAACCAGTTTAAATCTGTCCGACTTTTTAAGCACCTGTATGTTAGACTCTTTGATCTTTCTGCCATAGAAAGGGTCAAAATTGTCCAGTCCCGCAACAAAATGCCTCTCACTAACCAATCTTTCGCAAAGGTGTGAGCCGATAAAACCGGCAGCTCCTGTAACCAAAAATTTCCTGCTCACGGCCTGCCTATGCAATAATACTCAAATCCCATTTTTTTCATATACGCCGGCTCGTAAAGATTACGGCCGTCAAAAATTACAGGCTTTCTAAGCTTTGCTTTTATCGAGTCAAAATCAGGCGTCCTAAACTGCTGCCAGTCTGTAAATATAACCAGAGCGTCGGCGCCATTAAGTATTTCGTAATCATCCCGGCCCATTCCAACAGCATTATTCAAGACCGCTTTCGCTGTTTCCATAGCTTCAGGGTCAAAGGCCCTGATTTTCATACCTGCCTGAAGGAATTTTTTTACACACCATACTGCAGGCGATTCGCGAACATCGTCGGTCTTGGCCTTAAACGCAAGCCCCCAGACCGCCAGAACCGTTTTGTCCTGGCTGCCTTTGAAATAACTCAACACTTTATCTGCAAATCTTTGATGTTGAGTATAGTTTGCCTGCTGAACCGCTTCGGCAATCGTCATTCGGCAATCGACCTGCCCGCCCATATGAATAAGGGCCCTGACATCCTTCGGAAAACAGCTCCCGCCGTAGCCAGCCCCTGCGAAAAGAAAAGCATTGCCGATTCTCGGGTCTGCTCCGACACCGGCCCTTACCTTTTCGATGTCTGCTCCGAATTTATCGCACAGGCTGGAAAGCTCATTCATAAATGAAACCCTTGTTGCAAGCATTACATTAGATGCATACTTGGTCAGCTCGGCGCTCGCGGGGTCCATAAAAATTATCCTGCTGCCCTTCCGCATAAATGGCGCATAAAGCTGCTTCATTATTTCCTGCACCTCAGGACTGTCGGTGCCGATGATGACCCTGTCAGGCTTTGCAAAATCCTGCACCGCAGAACCTTCCTTCAGAAATTCAGGATTGCTCACATAATCAAACGGCACATTCGTCTTGCTTTTAATCAGCTCAACGACTTTTTTGTGAGTCCCGACCGGAACCGTGCTTTTTGTAACAATAATCTTGTAATCTTTCATACACTCGGCAATCTGGGCGCAAACATCGAAAACTGCCGAAATGTCCGCCGAGCCGTCATCGGCGCTGGGTGTGCCGACGCCGAGAATAATCACTTTCGAATCGTCAACTGCCGCTCTTAAATCGGTCGTAAATGAAAGTCTTCCTGCCTTTTCGTTTTCTCTGACAATATCGGCAAGTCCGGGCTCATAAATCGGGATGATTCCTTTCCTGAGATTTTTGATTTTCTTCTCGTCATTATCGACGCAAATTATATGATTGCCGCTTTCGGCAAGACCGCCTGCCGCTACAAGCCCGACATAACCAACTCCCACAACAGATATTTTCATAATTATCCCTTAAAACTATGCCAGGTTCTTTTCATACCAGTCGATTATCTGCTTCAGGCCGGTATCGAAATCGGTTTTTGCCTCGAAACCGAACAGTCTCTTCGCTTTGCTCGTATCGAGACATCTCCTCGGCTGACCGTCCGGTTTACCGGCGTCCCAGCGTATCTCGCCTTTAAAGCCGGTAAATTTGACTATTTTTTCGACGAGGTCTTTTATTGTTATCTCGAATCCTGCACCGATATTAACCGGCTCAGCGCCATTATAAAATTCCGTCCCAAGCAATATTCCTTCAGCAGCATCCGCCGCGTAGATAAATTCCCGCGATGCACTGCCGGTGCCCCAACATTCGATATAATCGTCCTCTGCCCTGACGGCATCGACACCTTTTTTTATCAGCGCAGGTATTACATGACTTGACTCGGGATTAAAATTATCTCCCGGCCCGTACAAATTTACCGGTAGCAGGAATATCGAATTAAATCCGTATTCGGCACGATACGCCTGCGACTGGACAAGCAGCATCTTCTTGGCAAGACCGTAAGGAGCGTTTGTCTCCTCAGGATAACCGTTCCACAAATCCTCTTCCTTAAACGGCACAGCCGTGAATTTCGGATACGCGCAAACCGTCCCGATAGCAACGAATTTCTCGATCCCGCGCTGTCGTCCCTGCTCTATGAGCTGCACACCCATCATAAGATTGTCATAAAAAAACTTTCCCGGGTGTTCCCTGTTCGCGCCTATGCCGCCGACTACCGCTGCAAGATGAATTACAATGTCGGGCTTCATCGCATCATACATCCTTTTGATATCAGCAAGCTCAACAAGGTTGTATTCCTCGATCAGCGGTACGAGTATGTTTTTACAGCCGCGTTTTTTCAGACCATCTACAACATATTTTCCCAGAAAACCCGCCCCGCCTGTTACCACGATTGTTCTGTTTTTGAAGAAATCAGTCATTTGCTTCTCCGGTGGTCAGCAACAACCTTTTCATTTTCGGCCAATTGCATATCGGCTTCCGCCATCATTTTCGCAAGCTGTTTAAAGCTGACCTTTGGCTTCCAACCTAATATTTTCTTTGCTTTGGAGGCATCGCCCAGCAGCACATCAACTTCCGTCGGCCTGTAATACTTTGGGTCGATTTCAACGTGCTTTTTCCAGTCAAGCTCCAGATAGCCGAACACCTCGTCCAGAAACTCCTTGACCGAATGAGTTTCGCCCGTCGCTATCACAAAGTCATCGGGCTTATCTGCCTGCATCATCAGCCACATTGCTTCAACAAAGTCGGCTGCGTAGCCCCAGTCTCGTTTTGCTTCCAGATTGCCAAGGTAAAGTTTATCCTGCAAACCGAGCTTTATTCTTGTAGCTGCCCTTGTAATTTTTCGTGTAACGAAGGTCTCGCCTCTTCGCGGCGATTCGTGATTAAACAATATCCCGTTACACGCAAAAATATTATAAGCCTCCCTGTAATTAATCGTCTGCCAGAAAGAATATACCTTTGCGCAGCCGTAAGGGCTTCTCGGGTAAAAAGGCGTTTTTTCCGTCTGAGGCGTCTCGACCGCTTTGCCGTACATCTCGCTGCTGGAGGCCTGATAGAACTTGAGCGGCTTTTTCGATTGGCGAACCGCCTCGAGCAGCCGCAGTGTGCCGAGCGCATCGACGTTAACCGTGTAAATCGGCTGGTCAAAACTAACCCTGACATGGCTTTGCGCGGCAAGATTATAAACCTCGTCAGGCTTAATCTCATTTAAAATTCCTGAAACATTGCTGCCGTCTGTCAAATCGCCGTAGATAAGTTTTAATCGCGGCCCTTCGTGAGGGTCTTTGTAAAGATGGTCTATCCTGCCGGTATGAAATGTCGAGCTTCTGCGGATTATTCCGTAAACCTCATAACCTTTCTTGAGCAGAAACTCGGTTAAATATGACCCATCCTGGCCGGTTATTCCTGTTATCAGCGCTTTTTTCATTTTATCGCCTCAAGAATAGTCTTAACAACATAATCTTTCATCCCATCCGTCAGTTCAGGATATACAGGCAGCGCCAGAACTTCATTCGCCGCCTTTTCAGATTCGGGAAAGTCGCCTTTTTTGTAACCCAGATAATCGAAGCATTTCTGCAAATGCAGCGGCATCGGATAATATATTCCGCAGCCGATATTATTTTCCTTCAGATGTGCCATTAATTTATCGCGATTTGTCACCCTGATTACATACTGATGGTAAACAGAAACACAGTCAGACCTGACATAAGGGGCCTGGACGATAGTAGCCGCAAATTTACTGTTGTAATACTCGGCATTTTTTCTCCTCACCTCCGACCAGCCTTTCAGATACGGCAGCTTAACCAGCAGCGCCGCCGCCTGTATCGCATCGAGTCTGAAATTTCCGCCGACAAAATTATAGTAATATGTCGGACCCTGCCCATGGTCTTTCATTACCCTCATTTTGGCTGCCAGCTCTTCATCGTTGGTTACAACCATCCCGCCATCGCCGATGCCGCTTAAATTCTTGGTCGGGTAAAAGCTAAAACAGCCGCAGGTGCCGATACTGCCCGCTTTTCTGCCTTTGTAAGTGCTGCCGATGGCCTGTGCCGCATCTTCAATAACATAAAGATTATACCTTTTGGCAATATCCATAATCGCATCCATATCTGCCGGCTGGCCGTAAAGATGCACAGGCATAATCGCCTTCGTTTTTTTGGTTATTGCTCTTTCAATCAGCGAGGGGTTTATATTGTACGTCTTCGCATCGATATCTGCAAAAACGGGCTTTGCACCGAGGCGGACAATACAGCCCGCCGTGGCAAAAAATGTAAATGGCGTCGTAATTACTTCGTCGCCGCTGCCGATGCCCAGGCTCATAAGGCTTATAAGCAGCGCATCGGTCCCGCTGGAAACGCCCACCGCGAATTTACAATCGCTGATTGCAGCTACCTGTTTTTCAAGCTCCGCAACCTTGGGTCCGCCGATACAAACCTGGCTGTCGAGAACCTCGGTTATCTGTGTCAGCACATCTTTTTTTATCTTCGCATACTGCGCTTTTAAATCCAGCAGCGGAACCTGCATCCAAAACTCCCTGTTTTATGCTTTAACTATTTTATTACGACCGCTTCTAACGTTTGCCGTTGCGTTGCGGCTGTCGATAACCATCTTCGCGTTTTTAACAATCCATTTATAATCGTAACAGCTATGGTCGGTCGCTATCAGGATTATATCATATCCCCTGAGCATTTTTGCGCTCAATGGTTTGCTTTTCATTTTCAGGTTATGCTCCCGCATCTTGTGCGTCGCAGAAATATACGGGTCGTTGTAATCGACTTTTGCGCCCTTTTTCTTCAAAAGCTCGATAAGTTCAATCGATGGCGACTCCCGCACATCGTCGATGTCCTTTTTATATGCAAGGCCGAGAACCAGGACCTTTGCGCCTTTGAGGCTCTTTCCTCTTTCATTCATCGCTTCGAGGGTTTTGTTAACCACGTAATGCGGCATATTGGTATTTATCTCGCCCGCAAGCTCGATAAACCGCGTCGGCATACCGTACTCCCTCGCCTTCCACGTCAGGTAGAACGGGTCGATGGGAATGCAGTGCCCGCCCAGGCCCGGCCCGGGATAGAACTTCTGGAAACCGAACGGCTTTGTCGCCGCCGCCTCTATCACCTCCCATACGTCAATGCCCATCCTGTCAAAAAGCTGCTTGAGCTCATTGACCATTGCGATGTTTACACAGCGGTACATATTTTCAAGAATCTTGGCCGACTCTGCCACCTCGCAGGATTTCACCGGCACGATTTTGTCAATCGCATATTTGTAAATATCGAGGGCCTTTTGAAGACTCTTTTTGTTATACCCGCCGACGACTTTTGGTATCGTTGCGGTGCGAAAGCTTTTGTTGCCCGGGTCCTCGCGCTCAGGCGAAAACCCGAGATAAAAATCCCTGCCCGCCTCCAAGCCGCTTTTCTCAAGTATCGGCTTCATCACTTCCCGCGTTGTGCCGGGATACGTTGTGCTTTCCAGCACAACGAGCTGCCCTTTGCGCAAGTTTTTTGAAATCGTCTCGCAGGTAGCAATAACATATGTCATATCAGGCTCGCGATTTTCCGTAAGCGGCGTCGGCACGCAAATTAGTATCGCATCGGGCTTGCTCAGCCGGCTCATATTTGTTGTCGTTCTGAACCTGCCCGACTTTACCATCCTGGCCACATCCTCCGAAGGCACGTGTTTGAGCGGGCTTTTGCCGCTGTTAATCCTTTTTATCTGCCCGGTATTGATATCGAAGCCCAGCACTCTCGCCCCGCCGCCGACAAACTCGCGCGCCAAAGGCAGCCCGACATAACCCATCCCGACAATACCCACTAAAGGCACTTTCTTTCCGCTTCTCTTGGCCACTTATGAAACTTTCAAAAACCTAAAGATTCTCTTTGTACCAGTCAATTGCTTTTGCTATACCTTCTTCAAAACTGACAAAAGGCTCATAACCTATTACTTTCTTTGCCAGCGTTACATCCGCAAGCGAATGTTTAATATCGCCCGGCCGAGGCGGCGCATAAACAGGCTTGATATTTTCTTTGCCCATAAGTTTTCTTATCACGTTTACCACTGTATTTACAGTAACCGCATTTTTGGTGGAAATATTGACTACCTCGCCGTGCGTTTCTTTTGCATTTGCCGCCAGCCAGTTTGCCGTCATTACGTTGTCGATATAAGTAAAGCCTCGCGACTGCTCGCCATCGTCAAATATCGTTGGCGGTTTGTCTCGCAGCAGCGCCGACACAAACAAAGGTATTGCAGCAGCATACTGGCTTGTCGGGTCCTGCCGCGGCCCGAATACATTGTAATATCGCAAGGATATTGTCTGCAGTCCGTAAGTTTCATAAAAAGTCCTGCAATAAATCTCACCCGCCGCCTTCGTGGCTCCATAAGGCGATATCGGCGCAAGCGGCAGACCCTCATGCTGCGGCAGAACTTTACACTGGCCGTAAACGGAAGAGCTCGACGAAAAAACAAAACGCTTTACCTTCGCATCACGCGAGGCAATCAGCATATTTACGATACCATTTACGTTTGTATCGTGGCTTGCCAGCGGGTCTTTAACCGACCTCGGCACTGAACCGAGCGCGGCCAAATGATAAACGACATCAGCGCCGGCAACCGCTCTGCGGACCGTATCAATATCGCGGATATCGCCTTCGACAATCTCAATCCCGCCTGCAACTTCCGTCAGGTTTTCCCGCTTTCCCGTCTCGAAATTATCGAGAACCCGAACCTTCTGCTCTTTGTCGAGCAGAAACCTGGCCATATTGCTGCCGATAAACCCCGCCCCGCCGGTAATCAGCGATAAACCCATCTAATTACAACCTTTCAATGAAAAATAAGGCGGCCAGTTTACTCATTTTTGCCCCGTTTGTCAGCAATAATAATCTCAATCGCCTCATCGAGCGTAACCTTCGACTCATACCCGATTGCATGTTTTATTTTCTTCAGAGAAGGCAGCCGCCTTTGCATATCGTCAAATCCCTGCCCGTAAGCTTTGGAATAAGGGATGTATTTCTTGCGGCTTTTACTGCCGGTCTTGGCGATAACCTTGCCGGCAAGTGCTTCAATGCTTATTTCCTCTGACGAACCGACATTGAAAACCTCGCCATCGGCGCTGTCCAGTTCCATAAGCCCCTTCAATGCCTTTATTACTTCGCCGACATAAGTGAAACTCCTGCTCTGCTTTCCCGTCCCGTAAATCAGCAGCGGCTCATTTTTTAATGCCCAATCGACAAATCTCGGCACTACCATTCCGTATCTGCCCGTCTGCCTCGGCCCTATGGTATTAAAAAGCCTTACAACAACCACAGGCAAACCGTACTGACGATGATAAGCAAGCGCCAGAAATTCATCTATCGCTTTGCTGCACGCGTAAGACCATCGGGAAAACTTGGTGCTGCCCAGCACCGTATCATCATCCTCTTTGAAGGGCACCTGCTCATTCTTGCCGTAGACTTCGGAGCTTGACGTTATAAGGACTTTTTTGCCGAACTGGTTGGCAGTTGAAAGCACCACTTCGGAGCCGTGAATATTTGTCTCTATTGTATGCACCGGCTTTTCAACTATCAGGTTGACGCCGACAGCGGCGGCAAGATGATAAATACAATCGGCCTGCTCGATCACTTCTCTCATCAAATCGACATCACGCACAGAGCCTTCAATAAACCTGAAATTATCGTTTGAAGACAGGTGCTGAATATTGGCCGGCCTGCCAGTGCTCAAATCATCGACAACAATGACTTTCTGTCCGCAGGCCAACAGATGCTCACATAAATGTGAGCCGATAAATCCCGCCCCACCAGTCACTATAACATTTTTTGTCATTTCATTTCAAAAAATAGACTACAGATTACAGACTATAGATTACAGAATTTGTATTGAAAAATCAGATATTCAAGATTTATTTATCTTTTTGATATAGCCACCCAGCATTTTTCTGATTTCTTTGATATCGCTATTCAGCCTTTTGTAATCATTTTGCGAAACATAGCCCAAATCGCAGGCAAGGAAAAGTTGATATTCAATCTCATTGGCGGAACCCATTGAAACACTCAAAAATTGTTTTAACTCGCCGTTTCCTAATCTGCCGCATCCCTCAGAAATATTCGAAGGGATAGAAACCGCTGCTCTTTTCATTTGACTCACAAGCCCATAAATTTCATTTTGCGGAAAAGCCGATGAAATTTTATATATCTCCAAGGCAAACTCGTGAGCTTTTTGCCATACCTTTAACTTTCGATAATCAAGCATTTATTTCCGCCATCTATTATCTGTAATCTGTTATCTGTAACCTGTCATCTACAATCTGTAATCTGCTTAGACTCTGTCCCCGTCGGCTCCGCCGAAGAGGCACTGAAAATAGCCACCAAGGCACCAAGACACTAAGTTTTTAAAATATATTTTTTTCGTGCTTTTGTGTCTTCGTGGCTACTCATAAGTATCGGCAAAAAAAGAAGATAGCTTTAAATTGGATGTGTCTTCCTCCCTGCCGTAAGCGCGGTAAGAAATGAGCCATAAAATGCAAATTATCAACCTTAAAACACATAGAAACGGGTATTTTACCGGCAAAAATGCAAAAACACTATCATAAATACTTGAAAACTAATAAGCTTGTTCAAAGAAGATAAACGTTGTCCTTTTATTGCCCCGGCAGATAAAAAATCTTAATTATTTTTAAATTTTCCTTGACTCTTGTTAGAAATATGGTAAAATGATAATGTTATTTGATAACTAAAAAACATTCCGGCATATACCTGCATAAAGAGAAAAAACCGATAAGCAGAGAAATATGTCCGTAATTATGCCGGAGACAAACACCTCATCATAGCCCGCCCTGCCTGCAGCGGGCAAGTTTCACCCAGATAAAAACAATCTTTTCTACAGAAAATTCCCGACATCTTTATCAGGCTAATCAAACTTTTTTAAAGGAAATCATTTATGAAACAGACAACAAATTCAAGACAACAGAAAACGCCGCAGCAAAAAAACTATCGAACGTTTGAGGTCAATGGCCGAACAGTAATAGTTGACGATTTTATTTATCGCAGATTATTCAGAGACCCGGATATAAAGCCGAAACGGAAATATACTTTTATAAATGGATTTCGCTTAACTTCAGGCTATCCGCGTATTGTTTTAAAATCCGGTACAAAACAAATTACGCTTTCAAGGTATATAATGCATGCCGGCAAGGGAGAAATGGTTGACCATAGAAACAGAATTAAATCAGACAACCGCCGATGCAATTTGCGAATTGTAAACTCAAGGCAAAATAATCTTAACCGCAAACTTAAAAACAATACAGGTTTAATTGGCGTTTCGGTTTTTAAAGATAGAGGTTTATTGTTTGTAAGAGCCTCGTATAGAACAAAGGAAGATAAATTATTAGCTTTTCGCTGCCCGGATACGCCTTTTAACCGGATTTTGACCGCCTTAGCCCACGACAAATTTGTTTTGCAGGCCGGCGAAGAGGAATATGCGCCGCTGAATTTCCCGCGATGGAAAGCCGAGCCGTACAGAAGTTTTTTATTGAAAAAGGATTTGAGAAAGCTCAAGGAGAAGAACGGGAGAAAGAAAATGAAAAATTCTTTCACCACAGAGACGCAAAGGAAATAAATACCGTGAATGTTCTACCTCAGGCGGATTTGTCTTCTGTAATCTGCCTGCCCCGTTAGATGCGTTAGTTAGCTGCTTGGTGATGCTTTAGCTATCTAACTGGGGTAATCTGATTACTTGCTTTTTGCTTCATTAACTTTAACCGTGTAGCCGCCGCATTCTTTTCCATCCAGTGCGGCTATTGCCGCTTTAGCCTCAGCATCACTGCTCATCTCGACAAAACCGAACCCCTTGCTCTTGCCTGTCTGGCGGTCAATGACTATATAAGCCTTTTCAACCTTTCCAAACACTGAAAACAATGCTTCCAGGCTTGCCTGGTCAGCATTAGGACCCATATTTCCAACATACACTTTTTTGCCCATAACCATTCTCCATTTGGATTTCCCGGAGTTCTAAAAAAACTATTATACCTTAAATCTATGACAAATCAAGGAGATATGATGAACCGCCTGAGGCGGACAAATTCTCATCACAGAGATTTCCGAGAACACAGAGAAAAATTGGCCACAAAAAGTAAAAAGCTAGTAAAAAGATTTAAACAAGTCTAACTACTAACTTAAATCTAATGGGGCAGTTTTTATCTCGTTGTTCTTCGGGAATATCCTCTACCTTATAAATTAATTTTGTGTTTAAGTTTATCATAATACAATTGAACATCAAAACTTCAAAAAATTGCATAAGAAAGTTAATGATATTGTCCATATCCGTGCGGATATCAAACTCTTCGTTTCCAGTGACGTGCCAAGTAGGGAAACCAATTTGATTATGAGGTAATAAGCGAAAGTTATTAATGTGAGTTTTCTTGTTCTTTTGGGGGTGTTCTTGATGATTGCGTAAGTCGGTAATGTGTTTCAATTTATCATTTGTGCTTTCAAGAAAATTACTAAACTCTTTTTGGTTCGGCAGATTTTTTTTGACCCAGTCTGTAATTATATCAAAGCGAGGACCATCAAAATGTGTTTGGAAAAATTCATTTGTAATCTTTGCTTCAGTCTCGATAAACTTTTTCGCGTTACTTAGAAATGCTACTGTAATATCATCTAAATTATCAATTAAAGGGAAGGAAGGAAATACATTCCCTTCTTTTTTTACTTTTCCTTCTTTAAACTGCTTTACGCATTCCTCATATTTTTTAAAAAATTCCAAATATGTTTTCTCGCACGACAAAAGTAATTCCTTAGATTTGTGAGATAAAACTATAATTTCTTCTTTTTTTATATCCTTTCGCAAAGGAGCTTCATTCACTGCTTCATGGGATTGGATGAACACCCTTGCAACAATTTTGTTAGCTGAGCCAACATCGGCAACTGAATTGCTCATCCAAGGCATATTAGGATCTGTTTCTTTAGGGTCTAAAATTTCTGGGGGATAGATTCTAAAAGTTTTGTCAATTTTATACATTTCTAAGAAATTACCGGCGGGGCACATCCGGGTTATACCACCAGTGCCGCCTATCAGTTCTCCTTTCCCTGCTCTATATCTTGGCGCATCCTTGTTAAATTTCATTTGTTTACATCCCACAATGGTTATCTTGTTCCGTATAACATCCCAAGTCCAGATGTTTTGCGGTTTACATTTTTGAACTTTAAATTTCCGTTGTTGCCTCCTCAAAGTCTCTTGCCGAATTATAGCCTTAAACAGCGGAAAAGAAAACAAAAAATCCTCGTTCTGCAATCTATAATCAGCGTTTAAATACTTTTATATTCGTGTTAATCCTTCGGCATGGTTCGGCTTCGCTCACCACAGGCGCTCAGGACAGGCATTGAACATCGAACGTTGAATATGGAATGCCTGTGACAGACAAGTTTTTCTTATTCTCCACAGCTTTGCATAAGTGGAATTCCAACCAGTGCTTCACTGATATAAGATATAATTCGTCCTGATATTTTGTCTTCTAACCGCTGCTTAGCCAGACAATTAGACAAATAATAAACTTTTAACTTGAACAGACCGATACATGTTTAGTATAATTTAATAGAATTCTCTGCCAGTGGCAGTAGAATCTATCAAGGCCTCCGCAGAGCCAGCCTGGCAAATCTGCGGTTTTTTTATATCCATTTTGGACTCTTTCGAATCATTTCGAGCGTTCTTTCGCTATCAGCAACATAAGCTGTTACAAAGTTCGCTCTTTTATTGCTAATTAAAGCAATAACGACAACATAATTATCTTTTACAAGCACTACTCTCCTGCCCTTGTCATATCTTTTTTTCTTTTTGTCCCATCCAGCATATAATTCACTATTTGGGTCCTGCAAAGCTGCTTTAATCCATAATAAACGCTCCGCTCTCAGAGATGAGAAGGTGTCGTCTTTTTCATTAACTGATTCAAAAAAACAATGATTAAAATCTGACTTTCTAAATCTGACTTCGATCCCATCAAAAGTTTTTACTGGCCCGCGACAGTAATTAGTCTCAAAATATGACCTGTATTCGGCTGGTGTTTTATCCAGAGGCAGTGGAGGATAATTCAACTTACCAGCCCCCACTTAAATCAATTTTAAAAACATTATATTTGTGTTCACCTCTGCCTGTGGGTCTTAATTGACGACCAAGTAATCTTTCCAATTCGTACAACAATTCAGACTTAGCACTTTTTTCATTGATATTCTTATTAAGCCGATAGGCCGCTATGCCGGTCAAAACATCAACCGCTTGCATTAAAACCGATTCTTTTGAAGGAATTGCCTGTACCTGCGTAATAACAGAGGTGAGATTAGATAAAGAAAGACATCTTTTTAAGTCTTTCAATGAATCCCGGTTACGGTTGATTTTACAGTCTACAAAAACATTGTATTCATTCCAATCAAATATCCAATGATGCAATAATTGATAATAAAATTTATAGAAACCTAATTCCTGGTCGCCATTATGGTATAAGGCTAAATTCACCTGTTTATGTTCCACAACAATACATCTATATCGCAGTTGCTCTCCCATGGCATTAAACCAGCCGATAAGTTCCTTATAAAAGTTTATCCTCGATGGTGAAACTTTTTGCCATTTAAATTCTCCTCCTACTTTATGCTTGTTTCGTAAATCATGGATATCTTTTTTGAATTCATTCCGTTTATTATAAGGCAGCCATAAACTCCCGATTAACATGTACTTTGCTTTTGGATTATTCGACGACAATAAATCCGGTCGGCTTTCATCACAATAAACATCAAATATCATAGGTTTTTCTCCACTGGTTTCCCCAGTTGCCTTATTTATTTGCTACAAATCTTTTCTTAGTTGCCCCTTCAAAGCATCCTGCCAAATTATAGCCTTAAAAAGCGAAAAAACAAAGAAAAAACCTGTTTTAACACACAGGCAATTTTTCTGTTTGAATGCCATCTTTTACCATTACGCAGTATTGCCCGTTTTTTCTTCCGAAGGATTAGTCAATGCATCATAGTATTTAATTAACAACCTGTCCTCTCGTCTGCCTTTAGAATCTGTCATTGCCTCGGCAATATAATGCCCTGCTTTTATCGCTAACATGGAAAAGAAGATTCCACACATGATTCCGACAAAAAAGCCTGCCCACATTACACTTTCCTCAGGGCTCGAACTTTTAATTAGCCTAAATACTGAAAATAAAAACCACAAACTACCTGCCAGCAGTAGAAGAGCAAAGGTCAGAGACAAGATTGTTAATTTACGACCGGTCTTGATACGTTTGCGTACTCTACAAACAAATTCATCATCTGTTTCAATGGGGCGCTTGCATAAAAACATATTCTTTTCTCCTTGTCTTTCATATCCTGCCAAATTATATCCTTAAAAAGCGGAAAAACAAAGAAAAAATCTACCCCGTACCAAACAAAAGTTTTTGAAAAAAGTTGTCAGTTTTAAATTTTGACTTTTGGCTTTAAGTTTTTGGCTTTAACTTTTAAGTTTCTTTCCCCGCCGAAGGCGTTCCGCAAATCTTCAATCCCTGCCCCGTGAGATGCCGCTTCGGCTATCTCATCGGGGTCATCGCAGCCCTCGTCAGCAACTGCAATTTTCGCTTAGCCCTGCAATTATGGAGTTTACCCTCGCGCAGGCAGGGGGCAGGGTTCGGCCGCCTTTTGGGCGGCGTTTTTTCTGAAATTTCAAATCTTAAATTTTATATCCCGTAGCTCTCTGTACCTTTGCTTGATAATTATCAAGCATCGTTTTTTACCCCAATCTTCAATTTTCAATCCGCGAAGCGTTTAGTTTTTAATTTTTATTTGTCGTTTTTATTTTTTATTTTTTGGTTTTGAGTTTTAAGCTGTGGCTTTGGGCTTTTAGCTTTAAATTTTAAGCTCTTGCCTTCTCTCCGTCTTTGATTGACAATTATCAACTATCGTTTTTCAGTAAAATTATCTGTGTAATCCGTGGTTAATTTTGAGTTTTGACTTTTGGTTTTAAGTTTTTAGCTTTAACTTTTAAGCTTTGCTGCTGCCCGGCTACTGCCGGTAGCAGCAGAATGTTCTGTCGTTTTCCCAGACGGTAACAGAGTCCAGTTCCATCGGCTTTAATTTGTCCGCAAGGCTGTTAAATGCAAATTCTGCGATATTTTCCACTGTGGGATTTACCTTTTTGAAATGCTCGACATCGGCGTTCAGATTTTTATGGTCAACGATGCGGATAAATTGGCTGCTGACGATATTTTCAAAATCGCCGGTTTTTAAAGGCTCACCCGCTGCCGGTTTTTTGACTGTTACTTCGACGATGTAATTATGGCCATGGCCGCTGCGGTTGGCGCATTTGCCGAAGATTCTTTCATTTTCCTCATCGCTGAATTTATCGTTCCAAAGCGTATGACTTGCTGAAAATTCGAATTTTTCGCTAAAATAAAGCATATCGCCTCCACTTTCCTTAATACTGACTTTCCTTGCAGGCATAAGTTCGACTGCCAGACTATCTATTTTTGCAGGCGTAAATTCGTTTTCGATTGTTTTCCATACCTGACTGAGTAATTGTCCGATTTGTTCAAAACCACCGTTTAGCCCCCGCCCCAAGTGGCGGGGATTTAGGCCGCCGTTCGCGGCGGCCGCTAAATAATCTCTTACGAATTCATCAAAGATTTCAACGGTTTTATTTCTGACGATTTTATCGATATCGGTCACATTGACGACGAAGCCGGTATCTTTATTTACGGAGCCTTTAAGTTCGACCCACAGCGCGAAGTACAGGGCCAGTCCGTTTGTGGCCGGTTTTGCGCAATACGAGTTTGAACCTTTTATTGTGGTTTCAAAAGGACTAATAGCGAATCTTATTTGTCTTGAAAGTTTATGCATTATGCATAAGGCTGAGGACTTCGGCTCTGCTGCGCGGATCTCTCTTGAATATGCCGCGAAGGGCACTTGTAACCATAATGGAGCCGGGTTTCTTGATACCGCGTATTGTCATACAGCTATGTGATGCTTCAAGCACAATGGCGACGCCCTGGGGTTTTAAGTGTTCGTTAAGAAAATCGGCGATTTGTGCCGTCAGGCGTTCCTGTATCTGGAGTCTCTTTGCAAAGCAATCGACAATCCGCGCGAGTTTGCTCACACCCACCACATATTCGGCAGGCAGATACGCAACGTGCGCCTTGCCGATGAAAGGCATAATGTGATGTTCGCAAATGCTGTAAAATGGTATGTCGCGGAGTAAAATAATCTCATCACATTTTTCTTTGAACAAACTTTTTACATGCTTAGAAGGGTCGTCGTCTCTGCCGGCAAGAAGCTCAGCGTACATATTCGCAACACGTTTGGGCGTCAGTTTAATTCCATCCCTGCTAACGTCTTCGCCAACTGCCTCGAGAATCTCCTTTACCGCTTTTTCAATCCTTTGTGAGTCTATTTTTACTTTTTCAGACATTAAATCACCTCATTCATCAGGAAACTGCCAAGCAGCCTTACGCCAAAACCGATTGAGCCGTCCTGGGCGTATTTTTTCATCGGCTCGGAGGCGTCCATCTTCGGAGCGATATCGAGATGCGCCCATACGAGGCCTGCGGTAAATTCGCCGAGAAAGGCCGCTGCCGTGCAGGCACCGCCCCATTTCGAGCCGATATTCTTCAAATCCGCAATTTTACCCTTTATCTCCTCGATATACTCCTGCTCATAAGGAAGCTGCCAGAGCGGCTCGCCGCTATCCTGCGCCGCTTTTTTGAGCTTTTGGGCAAGTTTTTCATCATTGCTGAAAAGGCCCGCCTTGTGCTTGCCCAGCGCGACAATGCAGGCGCCCGTAAGCGTTGCAAGGTCGATAACAGTCTTGCATTTCAACAGCCTTGCCTGCTGCAGGCCGTCACATAAAACCAGCCTGCCCTCGGCATCGGTGTTTAATACCTCAACCGTTTTGCCGCTGGAAGTGGTAATAATATCGCCTGGCAGGTAGCTTGCACCGTCAGGTTTATTCTCCGCAGCACATATTATGCCGTAAACTTCAACAGGCAGTTTTAACCTCGCTATTACCTCCATCGCCATAAGCACCGCAGCGCCGCCTGTCATATCCATTTTCATCTCGTGCATATCATGAGCGGGCTTTAAACTTATCCCGCCTGCATCAAACGTTATCGCCTTGCCGACGAGCGCGAGCGGCCCTGCTTTTTTGCGGGGCGGAGTGTATTTGAGAATTATCATACGCGGCTTATGAACCGAACCCCGGCCTACCGACAAAATGCCGCCCATTTTCCTGGCGGCAAGCTTCTTTTCATCGAGAACCGTGCAGCTAAGGCGCGGCACAGATGCGGCGATTTTTCTCGCCTCAGCGGCAAACCGGTCGGGATACAATACATTCGCAGGCCGATTGCCGAGCGTTCTTGCATAATTTTGCGCCCTGCCGATAACCTGCCCAACCTTAACGCCACTGGCGAGCTTCCTGACATTCGTCATATTCTCATCGACAATTACAGCAGAAAGAGATTTGCTCCTGCCATCCTCCTGCTGCGTAACAAACTCATCATACCTGTACCCGCCAAAATGAATGCCCTCGGCGATTGCCTGGCCGAGCTTTTCAAGGGCAATTCTCGCAGTTTCACCGTGCAGCAAAACAGCGAGACTTTTAGCCTTTACGTTTACCGCTTCAAAAGCGGCCTTTGCAGCTGCCTGTCTGAAGGTATCGGCAGTCGCCTTTTTCTTCTCGCCCAAGCCTATAAGCAAGAGCCTTTCAGCGGCAATTTTGCCGTGCGTATAAATAAAAATACTGCTGCCTGGGGCGGCTTTAAAATCGCCTATTTTTTTCAGCCGCCCTATCGCGCCGCCGAGCTTTTTATCAAGACCATCGATAAAAGAGCTCTTCTTAACATCACTGAAAATCCCGATTGCAGCTACATCGGCCTTTAATTTTGCAATATCGGCCTTCGCCGCCTTTACATCTATTTTAATAATTTGTTTCGGCATAATTACTCCTGTGTCAGAAACGCAGTTATCGGTTATCAGTTATCAGCTTAAAAATAACAGTTTTCTATTTTAACAATGGATTAAACAGATTTCACGGAATTTATTATTAGCCACTAAGGCACTAAGACACGAAGTTTTTTAATTATATATTAATATCATTTTTTTGTGCCTTTGAGTCTTTGTGGCTATTTTAACCAAAAAAGAGGTTTTAGCAAGAGGGGAAATTTTGAATTAAAATTTAAGATTGAAGATTTAACTTCGAACATCGAACGCTGAACTTCGAACTTTCAATAAAGAAAAACTGAAAAGTTAAAGCTAAAAGCCCAAAACCAAAATTCAAAACTCAAAATTAAACTACAAAAAAATGCTTGATAATTATCAAGTAAAAATGAGGAGAGCTTTTTCACACTATGCTGCATTACAGTATACTGCATACAAGCATAGAGACGGAGGGATTTTTAATTGAGGATTTTAGATGAAAATTCTTAACCGCGGATTTCACGGATTTCACGGATTTTTTGTCACAGAGTTCACAGAGATATTCAAATGATTTATCTAACAAGCAATATAATATCCCCAAATCAAGTGTTAAGCGTGATAGATGATAATTTTCCTCACTTTCTTCATAAGAATGCAAAAAACAACCTGAAAAAACGTTTATATTTGATTCCGCTTTTTGTCTCTTCTCACGCAGCTTATTTATTTGATCGTTTTCATCATTAGTTAACGCTCTCCTATTCATAAATACAGCATTAAAGCTTTTAGAATATTCGTCCCTAATCTCTTTTATCTTGCGAGCATCTTCTTTCTTATAAATTTCAGGGAAATACAGCGGAATTCGGTGGGCTATTGGATCTCTTAGCTTAACAATTTCATCATACCAAGGTTTTAATTTCGCAAGGCTTAGCTTCTCATTCAGACCATTTATCTTTGGGTAAAACTTTTTATTAAAAAGCCCTATATCCTTGCGTATAACAATTTTATAACCAGGATATTCATATGCGAATACAAAAGCTAAGCAATCCAAGATAGCATATACATTGGCATAGAATAAATTAATATCCTGCGATAAAATTGTATTTTCATTATCATCTAAACACTTTATGCGACGCTTATTATATATTCTAGAAATACTATCGACAGTTGCTTTTAACATGAATAAACGTCGACTTACCCCTTCATTTAGAAATTTCTTAGAACCTGCAGATTTCAGCTTTACATATAAATTTTGAGATTCAGTAATTAAATCGTACAAATATACCGCCGATTCCGGAATACAGCCACTTATGAGCATCTTGTATGGTTGCAAAAAAAATATTTCTATTTTTTCTTTAGTAAATTTGGTTTTTATCTCCTTGCCCCATCCTTCTAATAATTTGTTGAACAACAGCAATTGAATAGGTTCATAGATTTGAAACATTGGATAGCAAGAAGCAATTCTGCCAATAACATCATTTAATAATTCATAGTATTTGCTTTCCTCCTCTTTAATTCCCCATCTATTTATTCGTTTAACAATATCACTATATCTGCTATCGTTAGTTCCTATGCACTTTTTTCGGAGATCGACCATATCAACTTCATCGCGGGACAATGCAACCAGAGAAATGCGTTTTAGAAATTCATTTAACAATTTAAGCACATCAGCAATATCTGCCGTTAAAAACTCATACTCTATCTTCATAAATTACGATGCTCCTGGGGAAAATCTAGGGATGCCATTTATTTCTTTCCAGCTTTGTTACCTATTTTTAAATTTTGATTTTTCATCCTTCGTTCTTCACTTTTATTTTCGTTATATGGATTCCCGTTCCCTATGGGATGGCTTATGCCATTTCACGGGAATGACAAATCCCCTGCACAGGTCAGGGGGTTAATTATATTTTCCCTGCACCCTGCAAGGCAGGGCGTTTCCCCCTGCACAGGCAAAGAAAAAAATCCCGCAAGGCGGGACATTCCCCTGCACAGGTCAGGGGGTTAATTATACTTTTTTATGTTTTTTCTCCGCTCTGTATTGCAGATAACTATCAATAAAATTTTCAATATCGCCATCGAGGACGGCATCGACATTGCCCGTCTGGAAATCAGTGCGATGGTCCTTAACGAGCTGGTAAGGCTGAAGTACGTAACTTCTAATCTGGCTGCCCCAGGCGATTTCGCCCTTGGCACCGTAGATTTTGGCAATCTCGGCGTCGCGCTTCTGCTGCTCCAACATATACAGCCTGCTTTTGAGCATTTTCATTGCTTCCGCCTTGTTGCGATGCTGGGAGCGGTCGTTTTGGCACTGGACTACAATGCCCGTGGGAGCGTGCGTAATCCGTACCGCAGAGCTTGTTTTGTTGACGTGCTGGCCGCCTGCGCCGCCGGCACGATAATAATCTATTCGCAAATCCTCTTCATTTATCTCAATATCAACATCCTCGGACTCAGGCAGGCAGTCAACGGCTGCAAAGCTCGTATGCCTTCTTTTGTTGGCGTCAAAGGGGCTGATGCGGACAAGCCGATGCACTCCTGTTTCGCAGGAAAGCTTGCCGTAGGCAAATGGGCCTGTTACCTTGAGCGTAATCGAACGCAGGCCCGCTTCCTCGCCGGGCGTTAAATCCAGCTGGTCATAATTGAATTTATTCTGCTGAAAGTACCGCGTGTACATTCTCAAAAGCATATTCGCCCAGTCGCAACTTTCCGTCCCGCCTGCGCCTGCGTGAATGCTGAAAAAACAGCTCTTCATATCGTCAGGCCCGCTGAGCAGGCCGGTAAGCTCTATCTGAGCGCATTTTTTCTCGAGCTCACTGAGGTCTCTTTCAACTTCCGCCAGCACCTGGCCGTCATTTTCGTCGACGGCCATATTAAAAAGCTCTGAAAGATTCGCAGCATCCGACTCTGCTGCGATTACCGGCTCAATGAGTGTCTTTAACGCGCTGAGCTTTGAAACAACCGCCTTTGCAGCATCGGGACTGTCCCAAAAGCCCGGGCGGGACATCTGCTGCTCGAGCTCTTGTCTCTCGGCCTGCTTGGCTGCAACGTCAAAGCCAGTCCCGGATTCTTGTAATCCGGGCCCGCAAATCGTCGATTTTCTGCTTAAGTTCGGCTGTTTCCATATATCGCCTTATAACAAATTAAGAGGCCATTTGCAATTGCCAAAAAAGATGCGTTGTGATAATCTGGTCGGTGTGATTCGGACATAAGAAATGAAAAAGGCAAGACTTGGCAATTCGGAGCTCGAGATAACAAAGGTCGGGCTCGGCACGTGGGCAATCGGCGGGCCGTGGCAGTTCGGCTGGGGGCCGCAGGATGATAATGACTCTATAAAGGCCATTCTCGAATCGCTCGAGACGGGCGTTAACTGGCTGGATACAGCGCCTATTTACGGCTGCGGACACAGCGAGGAAATTATCGGCAAAGCACTTAAGCAGACCTCACAAAAACCTCTCGTCGCAACCAAGTGCAGCCTGCTGTGGAACGAGAAAAAGGAAAAAATAAGCTGTCTTAAGGAAAAAAGCATTTTCGCAGAATGCGATACCTCACTGAAACGGCTCGGCGCTGACGTTATTGACCTTTACCAGATGCACTGGGGCGCTCCAGACGAGGATATCGAAGAAGGCTACGGCGCAATGGCAAAATGCGTCAAGGCAGGCAAAGTCCGTTATCTCGGCGTATCCAATTTCACTATCGAACAAATGAAGCGGGTAATGAAGATTCATCCGCTTACTTCGCTTCAGCCGCCATACAGTATGCTCAGGCGCGATATCGAAGATGAATTCCTGCCCTTCTGCGCAGAGCATGATATAGGCGTAATAGTTTACAGCCCGCTTTACAAGGGTATGCTTACGGGCAAATTTACAATCGAATCTGCCGCTGCTCTGCCTGCCGACGACGTTCGGCAAATGAGCTCGGATTACAAGATGCCGCGGCTGGAAATCAATATCAAAACAGTTGAAGAGCTGGAATTTATCGCAAAACGAAACGGGCACACAGTCGCCCAGCTTGCGATAGCCTGGACACTGCGAAGGCCTGAAGTTACCGCTGCGATTGCAGGGGCAAGAAGGCCTGGCCAGATTAAAGAGACCGCCCCTGCGGCGGATATAACGCTGTCCGAAGACGATATAAAGGAGATTGAAGCGCTGCTGAAAGAAAGAGATAGAAAACTTAAAACTTAAAGCCCAAAGTGCAAAACCAAAACTCAAAACCCAAAATTGAATTGAAGTATCGTGCCTATCAGTATTCCATAAAGATGATAGAATACATCGATACTTTGCCAAATGATATTTCAACCGGCACAATTACCAAACAACTGCTTAAATCCTCCACATCTATCGGAGCCAATATAATCGAAGCAAAGGGAGCAAGCTCCAAAAGGGACTTTGCAAATTTTTTCACCTATGCCCTGAAGTCCGCCAATGAAAGTTTGTATTGGCTCGGGTTATTAAGGGATGCTAAAAAGCTGAACGGGCCGTTACTAAACTATCTTTTGAAAGAAACAAAAGAATTGGCAAACATCTTGGGTTCAAGTATATTAACTATGAAGGGTAAAAATAAGTTTTGACTTTTGCGTTTTGGTTTTAAGTTTTTCGCTTTAACTTTTAAGCTAAAAGAGACTCATTATGAAAACAAATCATAGCATTTACAAAAGCCCGCTGGTCGAGCGGAACGCCTCGAAGGAAATGTCAGAGCTTTTCAGCGAACAAATGAAATTTTCCACATGGCGAAGGCTTTGGCTGGCGCTTGCAAAGGCTGAAAAGAAGCTCGGTCTGAAAATCACACAGGCACAAATCAGCCAGATGGCAAAACATCTCGACGACATCAATTTTGACAGGGCTGCCCAATATGAAAAGAAATTCCGGCACGATGTGATGGCTCATATCCACACGTTCGGCGACGCTGCACCGAAAGCGGCGCCGATAATTCATCTGGGCGCGACAAGCTGCTACGTCGGCGATAATGCAGACTTGATAATTATGAAAAAGGCGATGCAGATTATCGCAGTCAAGCTGGCAAGCCTTGTAGACTGTCTGGGCAGCTTTGCAAAAAAATACCGCACGCTGCCGACACTCGGCTTTACGCATTTCCAGCCTGCACAATTAACAACCGTCGGCAAACGCGCTGCACTGTGGTGTAATGATTTTGTTACCGACCTTTCTGAAATAGAGTATCGTATAAGCCATTTGCCGCTGCGGGGCGTAAAAGGCACAACCGGCACGCAGGCCTCGTTTCTCGAACTTTTCGGCGGAAGTCACAGCAAGGTCAAACAGCTCGATAAAATGGTTGCAAAGGCATTCGGTTTTGAAAAAGTATGTGTCGTTGCCAGCCAGACGTATTCACGCAAGATAGATTCGCTCGTAATAAATACGCTTGCAGGCACAGCTCAGTCGGCACATAAATTCTGCAACGATATTCGGCTGCTTGCGAACTTAAAGGAAATCGAAGAGCCTTTTGAAAGAACACAAGTAGGCTCAAGCGCAATGGCGTATAAGCGCAACCCGATGCGCTGCGAGCGGGTAACGGCGCTTGCGAGATTTTTAATAAGCCTTTCGGCAAGTCCGCAAATGACTGCGGCAGAGCAGTGGCTTGAAAGAACGCTCGACGATTCGGCAAACAGACGAATAGTAATACCTGAGGCGTTTCTCGCGGCAGACGGCATTCTTGAAATACTCATCAACGTATCGAACGGTCTTGTGGTCTATCCAAATGTAATCTCAGCGCATATTGCCGCGGAGCTGCCCTTTATGGCAACTGAAAATATCCTTATGGCGGCGGTCAAGGCGGGCGGCGACAGACAAAAACTCCACGAGAAAATCAGAGTACATTCGCACGCCGCGGCCCTGCAGGTTAAAAAATTCGGCAGGTCAAACGACCTTATTGAAAGACTGAAAAAAGATGGCGCTTTTGCAAAGGTAGATTTCAAAAAAGTCTTAAATCCGGCCTGTTACACCGGCAGAGCACCGCAGCAGGTCGATGAATTCATAACAAAAATCGTAAAGCCGGCGATTAAAAAATACCGCGGAAAAGTCCATAAAAAGACAGAGCTTAAAGTTTAGAAAACGGATGTAAGATATGACCAAACAAGAACTTGCGAAACGCATTAAGGAAACTGCGTACCTCGAAGGCGACTTTTTACTTCGCAGCGGAAAACGCAGCAAATATTATCTCGATAAATATTTGTTTGAGACTCAGCCTGACATTTTAGAAGCACTTGGCGCTGAATTTGCGAAATATGTAACCGGCGATGTTACTTTAATCGCAGGCGCTGAGCTGGGCGGTGTTGCGCTTGCCGCGGCAACTGCGATGCAGACAGGCAAAAAATGGGTCATTATCCGCAACAGCAAAAAGGATTACGGCACAGGCAAGATGATTGAAGGCGCATTAAATAAGGACGATGTCGTACTACTCGTGGAGGATATCGCAACAACCGGCGGGCAGGTTCTTGAGGCAGCGAAGGTAATTACCGAGGCGGGGGCAAAGGTAAAAAAGATTGTCGCAGTAATCGACCGCAAACAGGGAGCAGGTGAAAATATCACAAACGCAGGCTATAAATTTGAGAGCATCCTTACTAAAGAAGACCTCGGTATAAAAGATTAAAGACAACAGTTTATGAAACCTCGCAAGGGTCAATTACCGATACTGATTTTTCTTGTTCTGTCAATAATTGTCTTCGGCTCCTGCTTTATCAGCAAAAGAAACTACGAGTTCATTATTTACGTCGGCGTTATAATATTCTTCGCTGCGGTTTTTGCCATCTCCAACGACAAAGTCTTTTTTCCCAACAGCGTGCTGTGGTCGCTGGCAATATGGGCATTTTTTCATATGGCAGGCGGTGCAATATATCTAAACGGCACTCGCTTATATGATATTATTTTAATTGACCTTTCGAAAACATATCCTGTTCTGCGATATGACCAGTTTGTTCACATAACAGGATTCGGCGCAGCCACGGCAGTTATGTTCTATCTGCTAAAACCTATGCTGGGAAATTTCACCGAACACCCTATTACTCTGTTTATTATAATCGTCTCTGCCGGTTTGGGAATCGGCGCACTCAATGAAATCGTTGAATCCATCGTTAGTGCTTTAGTTCCGCAGTCCGGTGTCGGCGGTTATTTAAATACGAGCCTCGACCTGATATCCGATGTGATTGGTTCAATACTCGCATACGTGATTATTCGCCTCGCTGATAAAGATTTTATGAATAAAAACAGCGCCTGATGTGTTCCAATATCATTTCTGCGGATTTTGTTTTGGGGGCATCAGCCAATTTTATCCATTTTCCGTTGGCAGGCTTGATTTCCATCTTCGATTTTTCCATACCAATTGCCGAAGGTGCATTTGCGATTATCATATCGAGGTTTTTTTCTTTTAATTTCTTTTCAGCGTTCTTTCGCAAATTCCTGTCTTCCAGCGCAAAGCCAACGACAACCTGGTCCTTTTTTTTGTTTTTTGTCGCCCATTTTAAAATATCAGGTGTCGGCTTTAACTTTATTATTAGCTCCCCCTTTGACTTTTTAATTTTGACCTTCGATTTTCTGGCAGGCGTGTAATCCGCCACCGCAGCTGCCATAATCAGACAATCACATCTGCTGAAATATTTCCTTACCGCTTTGAACATTTCATCTGCGCTGATTACCTGGACAACTTTAAGTTTTGAGTTTTGAGTTTTGAGTTTTGAGTTTTCAGCGACGGTTATGAGCGTTACCCTGTGACCGGCCTTTAACGCGGCATCGGCGAGAGCAATGCCCATTTTGCCGCTGCTTGCGTTGGAGATAAAGCGAACGGCATCGATATATTCTCTTGTGCCCCCTGCGGTAATAAGGAAATGCAATTGGCTCGGTTTCATTTACTCTTCGTCATTTTCTCCAGCCGCTGCATAATATCGGCAACTTCAGCCATTCTGCCGACACCTTTACTGCCGCAGGCAAGACGGCCCTGGCCGGGGCCGATTATTTCAAAGCCCATTTGTCTTAATTTTTCGACGTTTTGACCGACGGCAGGATTCGTCCACATTTTTTCATTCATAGCGGGTGCAAACAGAACCTTTTTCTGCCAGCAGGCGCATAACGTCGTGCTGAGCAGGTCGTCACAAATACCGCCTGCAACTTTGGCGATGATATTTGCGGTAGCAGGCGCGACGACGACAATATCGGCGATGTCGGCAAGACTTATATGGCTTATCTGAAAGCCGGCATTCATTTCCCACATACTGGTATAAACCGCTCTGCCGGTTACCGCTTCAAAACTTTTCGGCAGAATAAATTTGCAGGCGTTTTCAGTCATAACGGTATCCACAAGAGCGCCCGGGGCAGTCAATTTGCTCGCAAGGTCAACCGCTTTGTAAGCTGCAACGCCGCCGGTTACGCCAAGCAAAACATTCAAACCTTTAAATATGGAATTTTCCTTTGCCATTGCCGCATCACTTATAATTTCGGTATGTCGGCTTTTTGCGGCTGTGGGTTATAGTCGGGAGTGATCTTGTCCTGTATAATTTCCTCGATGACAATCTCCATCATAGTCTTTTTCTCCGTGTTTTCAATCAACGGTCTTGAACCTTCCAGAAGCTCAGCCATCCGTTTCTGAATAAGGGCCGACAATTTGAAAGGCCCGCCGACTTTTTCAAAAATCCGCTTGTTCTTCAATTCATCAATCATTCTTGTTCTCCAACTGGTTTAGTGATAATTTCCATAATTTCCTTTACGGCCTGCCGGAGGTTGTCGTTTATAACCAGATGCCTGTAATGCTGCCAGCCTGCGGCTATCTCTATGCCGGCGCCGGCAAGTCTCTTTTCAACATCATCCCGGCCGTCTCTGCCTCTGCCGTTTATCCTTTTGGCAAGCTCCGCCTGTTTGGGCGGCAGAATAAAAATCAGCCTGGCATCAGGATACAGATTCCTGACCTGCTGTGCGCCCTGCACATCAATCTCAAGAAGAACTATCCTGCCCTGACCGAGCGCCTGCAGGACACTGCCTTTTTCCGTGCCGTACAGATTTCCGAAAACTTTCGCGTACTCGAGAAATTTTCCGGCCTTTACCCCTTCTTCAAACTCATCCCTGCCAATGAACCGGTATTCTCTACCGTTTTCTTCACCGGCCTTTTGCGGGCGAGTCGTAATCGATACGCTCAAATAAATATTGTCAAGCCGTTTGACAAGCTCTTTGCATATAGTGCTTTTGCCTACTCCGCTGGGCCCGCTTATTATTACCAACTGCCCTGCCATATCCCGCTGCGAACTATTCGACATTCTGTACCTGTTCCTTGATTCTCTCGATGCAGGACTTTATCTGAACCACATCAAGGCATACCTTCGCATCCGAGGCCTTGCTCGCGATGGTATTGGTTTCGCGAAGCATTTCCTGCGCGATGAAATCCAGCTTTCTTCCTGCCCGCTGCTCTTTCTGGCAGCTTTCGACAAACTGCCGGAGATGCGAACCAAGCCTGATGATTTCTTCTCCTATATCGCTTCGGTCGGCAAAGATGGCCACTTCTCTTGCAAGGATATCACTGTCAAGCTCGAGACGAACGGCGCTAAGCAATTCCTTGACGCGTGCCGCAAGCCTGTCTCTGTATTCACTAACAACTACCTGCTTTCTTGTTTCAATATTCTCAAGCAAATTTTTTATCTGGCTGCACTGTGCCGCCAGGTCTTCGGCAAGGGCCTGTCCTTCCTGGCTTCTCATTATCTTCAACTGCTCTACGGCCTGGGCTGTTACCTCAAGGACAGCTTTTTTTAACTGCTCTGCCTGCTCATTTTCCGGCTCCTGAGGTCTTACAACACCCGGCAGCAGAAGCAGGTCTGCAAGATTTATTCTGCACTCGACTCCGCTATCGGGCTGACTAACGCTGTTAAGCCTGGCGATATAACTTTTAAGAGCGGCAGAATCTATCTCATACATAGGTTCTCCGCTGATGTTCTTATAGCGAAGAATGTAATTAACCGCGCCGCGATAGACATTTTGGCGCAGAAGTTTTTCAATCTCCTGCTCCAGAAACGCTGCGGATTCCGGCAGCCTGATGTTCGGCTTGAAATACCGATTATTAACCGTCCTTATTTCAACGGCATAGCTTATCCCGCCTATCTCCCGGCAGATGCGTGCAAATCCTGTCATACTGTTCAACATCTGTAACCCTCACTCAACGCCGGCCGGCGTATTAAACTCCCGACTTTCAAGAGGTTTTTCAGTTTCAGTCGGCACTGTCGGCACAGAAGCCCGGGGCTGTCCACCTTCGAGATATTCACTCGCCTGAGGCTTGTACCACTTTACGGCAACAATGCTTAAAAGCAGCCAGACCGCAACGATACAAATTGTAACCCAGGTAAGAAAGTCGCCTGTTTTTGTGCCGAGCAGGGAACTGCCGATTCCACCGAACGCCGAGCTGAGCCCGCCGCCTCTGCCTTTCTGTATCAGAACAACAAAAACCAGAACCAGAGCCGCGACGAGCCAGATACCCATAACAACTTTCATTACAAACGGCACTGCCGCCAAAACAAAACCTGCCATATATTACCTCTGGAAAATAAAAATTATTTTTCCGCTTCCACCGCAGCTTTTACGATTGCAGCGAATTCATCGGCTTTTAGACTTGCCCCGCCGACCAGAAATCCGTCAACATCCGCCTGCGCTATAATTTGTGAAGCATTATCCGCTTTTACCGAGCCGCCATACTGAATTCTCATCTGGCCGGCAATATCCTTATTATACATCGCAGCGAGCAGTTGTCGAATCATTAAATGGACTTCCTGAGCCTGCGAAGGTAGTGCATTAACGCCTGTGCCGATGGCCCAGACAGGCTCATAAGCTACCGTTATCTTCTTTGCATTTTCGGCAGTTACGCCTGCCATACCTTTCTGCACCTGCTGTTTGACAACCTGTTCAGTTTGTCCGGTCTTGCGCTGGTCAAGAAGCTCACCGACGCAAAATATCGGTAAAAGCCCGGCTTCTATTGCCGCCAGGAGTTTCTTGTTTATAAGCCCATCGGTTTCGCCAAGCACGTGCCGCCTTTCGGAATGGCCGATTATCGCGTTTCTGCAGCCGACATCTTTAAGCATCTGACAGCTTATCTCGCCCGTAAAGGCGCCCTTCGGCTCGAAATACACATCCTGCGCGCCAAGAGCGATATTCGATGAACCAAGAGCATTTTTCACGGCTGCAAGATAAACAAAAGGCGGACAGACGGAAATATCCACTTTATCGAGCATCGCACCACATCTTTGCACGACGCCCTCTGCAAGCTCGACGGCGCTTTTGGCGTCGGTATTCATTTTCCAGTTGCCGCCTACGAACGGTTTTCTCATCATCTTCTCCAAAAAAACTACTCCAGCAGTGTATCACTTCGCGGGAAACTGCCCAGCACAGAAAGCTGAAGACAATGTTGCTTTATCTCTTCGAGACAGGCCGTAAGTTTTTCATCTTTCCGGTGTCCGAGACAATCCACAAAGAAATAGTATTCCCGCTGTCTCTTTTTGCTCGGTCTTGACTCGATATTAGTGAGGTTAACGTCCCGTTTTTTGAAGACATCCAGCACATCGGCAAGGGCGCCTGCTTTGTGAGCGGTGCTGAACTGTATCGAGGTCTTGTCGTCGCCGGTCGGTTTTGCATCTTCTTTGCTTATAACCAAAAACCGCGTTATATTATTCACGATATCTTCGATATTTTCACATATTACCTTTAAGCCATACAGTTCGGCAGCGACCTCAGAGCCGATAGCGGCGGCGAACTTTTCCTTTGCCGCCATTTGAGCGGCCTTTGCAGTCGAGGCCACTGCTATCGTATTTGCCTCCTTGAAAGTCGCGCTGAGCCACCGCCTGCATTGAGCGAAGACCTCGGGTTTGGAATAAAGCTTTTTCACTTCCTCCAGCTTGCAGTTTGCAAGAAGATTATGGTGAATCGTCATATTGACTTCGGCACAGATAAAAACATCTGAATCCACGAAGGCATCGAGAGTTTCAATAACGCCGCCTGCGATGGAATTTTCTATCGGCACAACACCAAGGTCGCAATGCCCTTTGCTTACCTCGTCAAATATGCCGCGTATATCGAGCACCGCTTCGTACTCAACAGACTGGCCGAATTTGCGAATCGCAGCGGTATGCGTAAAGCTGCCTTCCGGCCCGAGGTATGAAATTCTCAAAGGCCGTTCGAGAAGCAATGAGCCGCTCATCAGCTCCCGCCATATCGCGACAAGGGTCTTGTCCGGCAGCGGTCCTTTATTCAATTCCGCAACTCTTGCAAGCACCTTTTTTTCACGGTCCGGCGCGTAAACCGGCCCGCTGCCCTTGACCTTGCCTATCTGAATGACTACCTGCGCACGCTCATTAAGCAGCTCAACGAGCCGGGCGTCTATCTGGTCTATCTTTTTACGTAAGTCCTCAAGATTCATATAAATACAGCAAAATTCCCTAAAACCGGTAATATTTACCACAATTGAGAGTTTAAGTCAAACAAATTGATGTCAGCCCGTAACTTACCTTATTTTGCCAAATATTGTTCAGCACCGCTGGATTTGATTATTTCACTGCTGCCCGTTTTAATCAGTATGGCTTCTGTATCCTCCGTTTTTTCGATTAAATCAAGACCTTTTTCCGCACCTAAAACGCTTACGGCGGTGGCAAGGACATCGGCTTCGGTGCCATTCGGTGCGATAATCGTAACGCTTGTAAGTTCATTGGCGCTTTTTTCTGCTTTGGGATTGAAAATATGGCTGAATCGCATATCGGCAACTTTATAAAATCTTTCATAATCGCCGCTGGTTGACACGGCCATATTACTAACGGCAATCTTGTCGATAATCCGATTGTCCTTTTGCTTTGCAGGGTTGCGAATTCCGACAATCCATTTGTTCTTTTCTTCCGTCAGTCCGAAACAACCTATCTGGCCGCCAATTTCAACTAATCCTGCCACCGCACCGCATTTCTTCATTTCGTTAACGGCTTTGTCCGCTGCATAACCTTTTGCGATTGCTCCCAAATCAAGTTTCATTCCCTCTGCTACAAATCTTACTGAAAAATCATTTGAATCAAGCAGCAGCCTTTGAAAACCTATTTTCTTTTTAATTTCTTCAAGCTGCTTATCTGCGGGCATAGAATTTGCCTCAGCGCATTTTTTCCACAAATCAACCAGCGGCCCTACGGTAATATCAAAGGCGCCACCGGTTTTTTTGCTGTAATAAACCGACTGCTGCAGGATATCAAACAGGTCTTTATCAACTTTGACAGGTTGTTTTGCCGCCAGCAGATTTACCTGCGACAATTGAGAACTTGGGTCGTATCTGTTCATCAATGTTTCAAGCCGGTATATTTTTTCAAAAGCCGCATCAATGCTTAACTTCGCGGTTTTTTCATCAGGCGCAACCGCAACAATCCGTGCAATTGTGTTCATCACGATTTTAGTGGGGCTTTCGAGAGAAATCGGTCTTTTAGTTTTCTGTGGACGGCTGAACGAACGTAAAAGTAAAAACACAAGCAAACTCGCTGCTATACCTATTCTTAGAATCCATAACTGCCTTTTTGTCATAAAAAACCCTTCAATTTTGCCGCTATTATCAGCTATAATGCCGGAAATGAAAAATAAAAAAATCACAATGCTTGCAGATATCCTCGAGCGGAAATTGCTGCCGTTTGTCAGGACGCCTTCGCGTTATATCGGTGGTGAGGTCAACCAGATTAAAAAAGACCTCGATAAATGTGATTTGAAAATTGCACTGTGCTTTCCCGATGTTTATGAAATCGGTATGAGCCATACGGGGCTGGCGATTATCTATGAAGTGTTAAACCGTCTGCCCAATGTCGCCGCCGAGCGGGTTTTTTTGCCGTGGCTCGATGCGCAGGACATTATGAAACAAAAAGACATCCCGCTTTTCAGTCTCGAATCAAAGGCGGCAGTTAAAGATTTTGACATTGTGGGTTTCAGTCTTACAAATGAGCTTTGCTACACGGGCGTTTTAAATGCACTTGACCTTGCCGGTATCCCGCTGCGGAGCAAAGACAGAAATGAAAATCACCCTTTAATTTTGGGCGGGGCGGGAATGGCAAACTGCTGCGAGCCTGTTGCGGACTTTTTTGATATGCTGCTGCTGGGCCAGGCCGAAGAGGCTGCTGTCGAGCTTGCAAAGTTTTTGATTGAGCATAAAAAAGCAAATACATCAAGACGAAATATTTTAATAGAGGTATCTAAAAAATTCCCATTTATCTATGTGCCTTCACTTTATGATGGTCTGCTTCCACGGATTAGCGATGCCGTTACCGATAACCTTGATAGCTCTATCGTGCCTGAAAAACCGATTGTGCCTTTTACCCAGGCCGTTCATGAAAGGATGAGTATTGAGGTTATGCGGGGCTGCCCGGGCAGGTGCAATTTCTGCCAGGCAAGTTTCTGCAGAAGGCCTGTTCGATACCGCAGCCCGCAAAGGATTTTGGAAATTGCAAAAAAGGCGTATACCACAACAGGTCTTGACACAATCAGCCTTCTAAGTCTTTCAACGGCTGATTACCCGTACCTGGAAGAAGCCGTCAGCCTGCTCAATGAATATTTTGAGCCTCGCAGGGTTGGAATTTCACTGCCGAGTCTGAGAGTAGATGCGCAATTAAAACTTTTGCCGAAACTCGCATCGTCAGTTCGCAAAAGCGGTCTCACAATAGCGGTTGAAGCGGCAAGCGAAAAACTTCGAAAAATAATAAATAAGCCAATATCCGATGAACACCTTTTTGCAGCGGTCCAGGAGGCTTACAAACAGGGATTTGAAAGTATAAAACTTTATTTTATGGCGGGACTGCCGGGTGAAACAGAGGAAGATATAAAAAATATAGTTAAATTATCTTATGACCTTGCTGTGCTGCGAAAGAAGGTCTCCAACAAAGTCGCCAATATAAACGCTGCGGTAAGCTGGTTTGTGCCGAAGGCCCATACGCCTTTCGGCTGGCTGGCGCAACAAACAGAAGAATATTTCAAAAACGCTAAAGATATAATCCTTGCCGAGAAAAAAAGGCTCGGCGCAAGATTTATAAACTTTAAGTTTCACAACATTCAAAGAAGCATTCTCGAATCGGCCATCGGCAGAGGCGACAGAAAACTGGCTGACGTGATTGAATGCGCCTATAAAAGCGGGGCGAGATTTGATTTGTGGAATGAGTGTTTCAGATTTGATTTATGGAAAGAAGCATTTGAAAAATTCGGTCTTGACTTACACCGGCTTGCAGCAAAAAAATTTGAATTTGACGAGATTCTGCCATGGGAGCATCTCGGCGGCCCTGATAAAAATTACCTGCTGAAATATCTGCAGAACACCAACCGTCCCGACTGATGCACGGCGGCTACAGTTTATTACCGCACCACGGGCAGTAGTGCCATTGAGCTTTGATTTTCTCGCCGCATTTGGGACAAAAACCCGCATCAATAACGGCATCGAAGGGCGTGTGCCAGGTAAATTCTGTCCTGCTGAAGGGGCCGGATGCATCGAGAACCAAAGTGAGCTTGTCCCGCCTGGCAGTATCAACCAGAGGTTTGCCAGCGGGGTCGTTAATGTCAAACACGAGGATGTGCATATTGCCGACAGAACTTTCGCTACCTGCCATTGCAGTCTTTATCGCTTCGAGCTTTTGGCTGAGCCCGACCGGCACGAGGGTCAAGGGTCTGAGCCGGGCAGATGAAAAGCCCTTGAGAAAAGCCCTGTTTTGAATCTGGGACCATGAGGTATAGGTCTGACTGCCGCCGCGGTCAACCGAGCACTGAACCATAAAAATCAGATAAGATTTCAAAAATGAAATGTCCGTTTGCGTTTTTGAACCAGAGGCTATCGCATTTACATTAAACTCAAAGGGCAGCCAAATCGCAGACTGCGTCTGATTGCCCCTGACATTTATGATGGTAATTTCCTTTATAAACTCGCCGAGGTCGATATTGTGCCTTGCCGTCCAGCCCATACAGAACAACATTAAAAAAGCTGCAATGACAAAAACAGATGCAAATTTAAAAGATTTCATAAGAATATCCTCACAAACACAGTTTTAAAATTTTTCTTACAGCCTTCGCATCAATATCGCCGTGTTCACCAAGTACGTCACCCCTGCGGGCAAAACGGTCAACAACTTTTTGGACATCTTTTTGGCCAATGCCGTAATCTTTCAGCCTGGTCGGCATATCGATTGAGTGGAAGAATCTGATGGTGCGGTCTATCGCGGCAGCGGCTTTCTGCTTTTTACTGCCGCGTTTTACGCCCCATACGTTTTGAGCCATTTTAGCGAGCTTGTCGGCCTTGTGGGTGATTTTATACCTCCAAACGGCCGGCATAACAATCGCAAGCGTCTCGGCGTGAGCCAGACCGAAAAAGGCGGTAAGCTCATGGCCTATCATATGAGTGCTCCAGTCGCCGATAATGCCGCAGCTCAAAAGGCCGCAAAGGGCCTGCGTCGCAGACCACATAAATGATGCACGAGCGCAATAATCCTTTTTCCCGCTCATTACAGAAGGCGCTATTTCGATAAGCGTTTTGAAAATCGCCTCGGCGAATCCATCCTGCACAGGCGTATTCAAATCAACCGTTGCGTACTGCTCGGCAACGTGAATAAAGGTATCGACGATGCCGTTGCGAAGCTGATTTTTGGGCAGTGAATAAGTAGTCTGCGGGTCGAGAATGGAAAATACGGGATAGACAAACGGGCTGCCAAAGAAAAGCTTTTCTGTTGTACTTTTTCTGGATATAACCGCAACTGAGTTCATTTCAGAAGCTGTTGCAGGGAGCGTAAGCACCGTTCCCAAAGGCACCGCCCAGCGCACATCAACGCCGTGGTTTTGCAGGATTTTCCACGGGTCTTTGCCTTTGTAGCCAATTGCGGCAGCGATGAATTTCGAGCCGTCAAGCACAGAGCCACCGCCGACAGCGAGAATAAAGTCTATTTTCTTTTCGCGGCCGAGCTGTACGGCCTTCATAAGAGTTTCATAAACGGGGTTCGGCTCAATACCGCTAAATTCGAAGACCTTTCGCTTCTTCAGCGCGGCCTTGACCTGCCGGTAAACGCCGTTTTTCTTTATCGAGCCGCCGCCATAAGTTAAAAGGACCTTCGCATTCGGCTTTATAAGCTCATTGATTTGTGCGATTGTGCCTTTGCCGAAGACTATATTGACCGGATTGCAATAGGTGAAATTTTGCATATTCTTTATCCCTTTTCTTGTAAATAAGACCGCTATTTTTTAACCTATTTCGCCTTTTTTTGCCAGTATAAATAGTTTTTGCGAAACCACAAATTTGTATGAAAAAAGATTCAACTTTTTAATATTGCCATACCGATATGTCTGTGGACAAGGGTTAGAAAAGATGGCTCGCAAGACCAGGAATGGTCATGTTTAGCTAAAGCCTCTTATCCGTCTCGACGGCAGGGACACAAGTCAGATGGTAAGCAGGATAGAGCAGGAAAAAAGCTAAAACGCTAAAAGGAAAGAGCCATAAAGCAAAAGGCGGGGCTTACAAAGCTCCGCCATTTTTTTGTCTGCAGCGACCATCAGGAATTTATCTTTTCAAACGTAAAGGTGTGGGCATTGGCGTCGATTTTAATGCAATCGCCTTCGGCAAACCTGCCTTCAATAAGTTCGGCGGCAAGCTTATTCTCGAGTCTCTGCTGGATAGTGCGCTTGAGCGGCCTTGCACCAAAGGCAGGGTCATAACCTTCGTCCATCAACTGTCTTTTAGCATTGCCCGTAAACTCGGCATTGATATGCCTGTCGCGCAATCTCTGCGCAAGACGGGCAATCTGTATCTCGACAATTTTTTCAAGGTCTCCTTTTGTCAACATATGAAAGACAATGCTTTCATCAATTCTGTTCAGAAATTCCGGCTTGAAATACTTTCTTAAAACATCCCTTACGTGCGCCTCAATTTCCCAGTCTGCGCCTTTTTCCTCCGTGAGCGCAAGAATCTGCTCGCTGGCCATATTGCTGGTCATTATTATAACGGTGTTCTTGAAATCGACCGTTCTCCCCTGCCCGTCGGTCAGCCTGCCTTCATCAAAGACCTGTAGCAGAACGTTAAATACATCGGGATGTGCTTTTTCAATCTCGTCGAGCAGGACGACCGAGTAAGGTTTTCTGCGGACGGCCTCGGTTAATCTGCCGCCTTCTTCGTAACCTACGTATCCGGGCGGCGAGCCGATTAAACGGGCAATGCTGTGCTGTTCCATAAATTCGCTCATATCGACACGCACCATCGCATTAGGGTTGTTAAAGAGAAATTCCGCAAGGGCTTTTGAAAGCTCGGTTTTGCCGACGCCTGTCGGGCCGAGAAATAAAAACACGCCGATTGGCCTGTCAGTATCGCCAAGGCCGGCACGGTTTCTGCGAACGGCATTGCACAACGCGGCAACGGCTTCGTCCTGGCCGACAACGCGCTTGTGAATTTCATCTTCCATATGCATCAAGCGTTCGCGCTGGCCGCTGAGTAATTTTGAAACCGGTATGCCCGTCCATTTGGCAACGATTTGCGCAACGTGCTCTTCGGTAACTTCATTGCGAATCATTTTGCCGGCATCGCTTTTGGCAAGCTGCTGTTCCTTTTGCTCGAGCTGCTTTTGCAAATCAGCGATTGTGCTGTATTTCAGCCTTGCCGCTGTTTCAAGATCGCCTTTGCGCTGGGCTTCGTCAAACTCCGTCCGGGCACGGTCAATTTTTTCCTTAATCGCTTTTATTGCGTTGATGTCCGCTTTTTCGGTTTCCCATTCTTCGGTAAGCTCCTTATCCTTTTGCTGCAGATCCTTGAGCTGTTTTTCAAGATTTTCAAGCCGTCTTTTACTTGCTGCATCGGTCTCTTTTTTCAGCGCCTGCTTTTCAATCTGAAGCTGCATAATTTTTCTGCGTATATCGTCAAGTTCGGCAGGCAGCGAATCGTTTTCAATCCGAAGTTTTGATGCAGCCTCGTCAATTAAATCAATGGCTTTGTCCGGCAGCCATCTGTCAGATATGTATCTGTTTGATAAAGTCGCAGCAGCAACCAGAGCGCCATCGGTGATTCTTACGCCGTGATGCGTATCGTATCTGTCCTTGAGGCCCCGTAGTATCGCGATGGTTTCTTCGACTGTAGGCGGGTCAATCAAAATCGGTTGAAATCTTCTCTCAAGCGCAGCGTCTTTTTCAACGTGCTTGCGATATTCGTCGATTGTCGTTGCGCCTATGCAGCGGAGCTCGCCGCGGGCAAGCGAGGGCTTTAATAAATTGCCTGCATCAACGGCGCCTTCGGCCCTTCCTGCGCCGACTACGGTGTGTAATTCATCGATAAATAATACGACTCCGCCTTCAGAAGCGATAACTTCCTTGAGGACGGCTTTGAACCTGTCCTCGAATTCGCCACGATATTTTGTGCCTGCAATCAAAGCGCCCATATCAAGAGCAACGACTTTCTTATTCTTCAGGCCTGCCGGCACATCGCCTGCCACAATGCGCTGGGCAAGGCCTTCAACAATAGCTGTTTTACCCACACCCGGTTCGCCAATGAGCACAGGATTATTTTTAGTTCGCCTGTTAAGCACCTGCATACAACGCCTGATTTCCTCTTCCCTGCCGATAACGGGATCGAGCTTTCCCACGCGGGCAAGCTCAACAAGGTCTATACCGTACCTTTCAAGAGCCTTGTACTTTTCTTCAGGACTCGCATCGGTAATTTTTTCTGAGCCGCGGATTTGCTTCAAGGCCGCTTCAATCTGCTCGGGCGTGATGGAATTAACGGACAAAACCTCTTTCGCACCGCTACTGACAGAGGCGAGGGACAAAAAGAGATGCTCGACTCCCAAATACTCATCGCCTCTTTTTTCCGCACGGTTTTGTGCGTCAAGAATTATCTGATTGAGGACAGGGTCTGGCATAATCTGAGCACCGACATTTCCGGTGGCAAGGCGGCCGATTTCGTTATCGGTCATCTCTTTTACACGGCCGACATTGGCACCGATTAACTTCAATACCATAACCGCAACGCCGGCATCGTCGCGCAAAATGGCGGCCAGCAGATGCAACGGGGAAAGAACCGTATTAGACTTCTGCATCGCTATCTGCTGAGCAGTGGCCAAGGCTTCCTGAGCCTTTAATGTAAATTTATCAAACTGCATAACCTTTCCTTTCTATCTCTGTAGTAACTAAATAGAGCAAAGGATGTGCCTGAAAGCGTAAAAACGCAAGTTCAGCGTCGGCAGGTACTTATGGAAACAGAAAAAGATGTTTTTTATGCCAGATTGGCAGTCTTTAAAAAACAAGAGCCAAAAACAGCAGAATCGCTCCGAAAACCATCCCTGTAAAGGTCATCCTCGAGAGTCTATTGTAGCGGGCAAAGCCGGGATGGGTATCCTCAAACTCCCAATAAATTTCATCAAAATCGGATTCCTGCTTGGGACGAAGTTTCACCTTTACATAGATATGCGCAGCAAAAGAAACGAGAAATAATAAACTGCCGACGGATAACAAAAAAACCCTCATTTCTCTATCGAAACCTTTTTCTCAAGAAGCGCAAAAACGACTTTGGCAATGTCAGTGTTGTCTATATACGGACCATAGACAGGGTCTTTGCCTTTTATCCGTTTGGCGAAAAGTTTTGCGCCCCGTCCTTTTGCATAAAAAGCTACAAGCGAGTTTGTATGTTTCCTGGAGTTGAACTGCATTTTCGGCAATTTTCCCTTGCCGCTACCGGCCACAAATCTGCTTTTGTCCGGTCCCGTCAGATAACCGCACTCATGGTCGGCTGTAACAATTACAAGGGTTTGGCGCCAGGAGCTTTTGCCGGCGACCCATTCGACCACAGCCTTGACGGCATTGTCAAAATCGATCATCTCCTCTATCATTCTTGCACCGTCATTACCGTGCGAGGCCCAGTCAACAGCACTTGCCTCAATCATAATAAAAAATCCGTCATCGTCCTCGTCGAGGACATTAAAAGCAGCCTTTATCATTTCAGCAAGAGACGGCATATTTTGATTTAACTGTACATCAAAAGGCACAACAGATTTTCCGCTGCGTTTCTGCTGCAGCGTGGATGCGGCCTGAGCAATACCCAAAACCTTTTCCGGTGTATTACCTTCGGCAAGATTAAGAAACTCCTGTCTGCTTTGAATCAAAGTCCACCTGCCGGCCGAGTCTTCAACGAGCGATTTCCAAATTTCCTTTGAGCCGACATATTTAAAGCTGCCGGGTTTGTCGAGTTTCCTGCCGTTGTCGTCGAAAAAAGGATTCCCACAGCCGAAAAGAACCTCCATATCGCTTCGATTTATCATTTCATCAGCAATTTGTTTACGGCTTTTGCGGGACTTTTGATGAGCGACAAAACCTGCCGGCGTGGCATCGGTTATCGCAGTAGTCGTAACCGCTCCGGTTGCCATACCGAGTTTTTCACATCTTTCGATTATATGCTCAAGTCTGCTGCCATTGACATCGACGCCGAGCGCGCCATTGAAGGTTTTAAAGCCTGTCGACATCGCCGTTGCCGCCGCTGCGCTGTCTGTAAAACCCGTCTTTACATAATTAAAATCTTCCGCTGCCTTCTTCGGGTCGTACGAGCCGCCTGCAGAATAGGTGGTTACTGCAAGTTTTACAGGAAATTTTTCGAAAGGCAGGCTTCTCTTTTTGCCATAAGAATAATAATCTGCCGCGTCAATATGATTAAACCCGCCGCCGTCAACAATTATAAAAATAATATTCTGAGGACAATCTGATGAGGCTGCAAAAACAAGCGAGTGTGTGAAAAAAACCGCAAATAAAACTATCTTCAAAACAGCATACTTTGTTGCTTTCATTTTTTTACCTTCCTCAATCTATTTTTCCCTTTCATTTTCTTCCGATGGACCGTTTCTCCTTTTGGTTTCTCGACCGGAATAACATTTAATTGTCTTGCCGCTATATTAACAGATACAATCCTGACAGTCAAAGGCATACCAATATGGAATGTTCTGCCGCTGCGCTGGCCGTAAACGCACTGTGCGCGATGGTCGTAAATAAATTTATCTTTGCCGAGCAGGTCAAGCGGGATAAGACCTTCAACACCAAACTTTGTGCACTGAACAAAAACTCCGAAATTCGCAAGGCCGCTGATCACTGTTTCAATGGTTTCGCCAAGACGCTTCTGGAAAAGCTGCAAAATCAAAACGGTTTTTAAATCCCCCTCGGCACTATCCGCCCGTCCCTCAGTGAAAGTCAGGTGTTTGCCTATTTCAGTAAGTTCTGATTCCGTTAAAGTTTCTTTTTGCATCTTTCCCTTAAGATACATCTCAAGAAGTCTGTGGATAAGCAAATCGGCGTATCTTCTAATGGGGCTTGTAAAATGACAATAATGCTTCGAGGCAAGGGCGTAATGGCCTATGTTCAGCGGTGAATACTCGGCACGGGTAAGAGAGCGGAGGACATAAATATTTACCGCATAAGCGGCTTTTTTTTCCTTTATATAGGCAAGAATATTCTGTAAATCGAACCTGTCGGGATTTTTCGGCGCAGAAACGCCGAACATTTTGAGCGTTTGGGAAAGGCCTTTTAAACTCAATGAGTCCGGGTCCGGGTGAATCCTTCTCATAAAAGGAACATCGAGGCTGTTTAGAAGCTCTGCAACCGCTTCATTTGCCTCGACCATAAACATCTCAATCATCGTATGAGGATAGCCGGTATCAGCAGGATGAGCGTCAGTTACCCTGCCGGATTTGTCGAAGACAAGCTCGGTTTCCGGCAAATCGAGATGAAGCATACCGCTACTGTTGCGACGTAATTCTATTATCCTTGCAAGTTTTTCCATATCGCGCAGCAGCGCAACAACCTGCGGCGGTCTCTGCGTTTTTTGGCCTTTGAGGATTCTGTCGGTCTCGGTATATGTGAGCCTTGCCGTTGAACGGATAACAGAGTTTGCAAAGTCCCTTTTAAGAATATTTGCCGAGGAGTCATAGGTTATAAAAATCGACTTCGTAAATCTCATTTGGTTAGGCTGGAGACTGCAAACGCCATTGCTGAGAGTTTCCGGCAGCATCGGGATAACAAAGCCGGGCAGATAGACGCTGTTGCCTCTGTTTTTCGCTTCAATATCAAGCGGTGAGTTCTGCTCGATAAAGCTGCTGACATCTGCAATGTGGACGCCAAGCGTAAAAGTGCCATCGGGATTTTCTTCAACGCTTATGGCATCATCAAAATCCTTTGCATCTTCAGGGTCGATAGTTATTATGATTTTTTCTGTCAAATTGAGTCTGCCGGCCAAACCGGCGTGCTGAAAGCTTGCTGCGGCCTGTGATGCCGAATCGAGACAACTTTTATCGAATTGAACGGGCAGAGCGAACCGCCTTAAACAAGCGTCAATTTCGGTTTTATACGTTCCGCTTTTTCCGAGCAGTTCGATAACAACGCCGCAAGCGTAATTGTATTGAGTAGGATAGTTTATTATTTCGACAACAGCCTTGTCGCCAGGTTGAGCATTTTTTGCGCCGACATCGTCAATCTCAACAGGGTCAGTGAATTTGCCGTCCGGTAGAAGATAATAAGAATCGCCTTTTTTCGCAATTGTTCCGACAAAACGGTTGCTGGCCCGCTGAAGGATTTCGATGATTTTGCCGCTGTATCGAATCTGGCTGCCGTGACGTGTTTCCTTTACCACTTTTGCAGCAACCGTATCTCCAGTCATCGCATCTGAGGTAAACTCTTCGGGAATGAACAAGTCGCTGTGGGAATTGGGCTCAATCGGTGTTACAAAACCAAAACCTTTTGACGCTGCTCTGAATGTTCCGTAAATTTTACCGCTTGGGGCAGGGAGTGAAATGAGATTCCTTGAACCGATAATGACAAGACCTTCGTCCTGAAGCTGCTCGAAGGCTTTTTTGAATGTATCCAGTTCATCCGGTTTTACGCCAAGCGACTTTGCCAGGTTCACGGGCTTTACAGGCTTGTAATCCCTGTGACCGAGATGACTGATTATCCTCTTTTTGAATGCTTCTACCATAGACATAAAACCCCCAGGACAGGCCTGGGGGGCTAACCCCAACATTGCGTATTTCGTATTCCTGAATTTATCCTTTGAGCTTGTTGAGCTTTCGGGCGAGGCGTGATTTGATTCTTGCGGCCTTGTTTTTGTGAATGGTCCTTGTCGAGGCCACCTTGTCAAGCTTTTTGACGGCAAGTTTGTATCGCTCGGCTGCAGTCTTTTTGTCACCGCCGCTTACCACAGTTTCAAAACCCTTTATCGCGGCTTTAACCTTGCTTTTGCATGCGCGATTAATGATTCGCCGTTTCGCGTTCTGTCTTACTCTTTTTTTGGCCGATAATGAATGCGCCACTTTAACTCCTGACTAAAAAAATTCTTATACTTGTTTTATTCAAATTTATCACTGCTCGGTTTTTCTTAACCTGTCAACCCTTGCCCTGACATCCTTGTACGAAAAATCGAGCTGAGCAAGCTTGCGATACAACTCCAGCGCCTGGTCAGTACTGCCCTGCTGCTCATAGGCTCTTGCGAGATTATACCTTAAATCCTTTGCGATGTCATTATCTTTTATTTCATACTCGTTAATCGCCTGCTTTAGAGTGTCAATTGCATCGCTGAACCAGCCCTTCATAAAAAAGCACAGGCCGATTTTATTCATTGCCGATATTTTGTGTTTCGGTTCCTTTTTGGCTTCCTGCAGATAGACAATGGCCTGGTCGTACTTTTGATTTCTCATAAGCCTAACGCCGTATTCATATTTGAACCTGAGGTCGGTGGGATAGTTTTCCATACAAAGCCGGTAATGCTCCAGTTCGGCGGCCAGAAGTCGCCTTGTCGCATCGGTAAAAGCCGCCCTTGCGGCCTGATCGGAAGGATTTTTCTCAAGACCCACCTTCACTTTTCTGATATGTCTGCGGAGGATTTTCATCGCTATTTCACCTGAGCGGCGTTTAAACGTGAAATCCTTAAACTGGCTATAAGCATCATCGAGCAGCTTTATTGACTCGTTGTTTGCTTCATCAGTCTGCAATTCACCAAGGACATCAACAAGCCTGAATATATTGGCAGGCGAGCGATCCGCCTGCAGCACTTGACGCGCCTCAGCTACTGCCTGCTGACGAAAATCAACACTTTTCATAGCCGCCTGCTGCAACTGGAACTTTTCCTGGCTTTCTTTATCCTTGATGGATTGCCTGAAGTCGCCGTCCTGGTCGTATTTGCCCTTCTGCATAGTAAGATTTGCCGAGAGGTTTTTGTATTCATCGGCCAGAGCCGCATCGTCCGGCTTCAATCTGCATGCATATCCGCAGGCACCAACAGCCTTGGCATATTCTTCCATTGCCGCGTAGGAATCCTTCAAAAGCAGAAGCGACTGAAGGCTGGGTCTTTCGAGTGCTTTGTTCGCTTCGAAAATCAGGTCGGCAATCCACAAGGCGGTTTTTTTAAACCTGCCGGCAGCAGTAGCTTTGAGCATCTGCTCGGCATAGGTCAGATTATCCGGGTCCTTTGCAAGCAGAAACTCGGCGTTGAGCATATTTTCGAGCGGATTTTTGCCGCGTGCGCGTTTCATCTTTTCAAATACAGACGGCTTCTTTCCACCTTTTGCCTGCCTAATCAGGGAATTATGGCGGAGAGGCTTATGACCCTGTTCGAGCGCATCAGGTGCACGCTGCAAACCTTCAATAAACATATCTATCGCATAATCGAAGTTGTCGGTGGCGGCAACTTCCTCAGCCCTTCTGAAAAAAGGAACGGCTTTGATTAAATCGCCATTATTACTTGCAGTCACATCCGTCATAAAATGCAAAACATCTCCAATCACGCCTTATTCTGAACTTTTTATGATAAAACAACTTATATCTTTTGTCAATAATAAAGGAATGCCCTGAAAGTTATCCGTGGTGCTACTTTTTGAAGGCGGCAACGATTCTGTCGCTGTTATTGAAATCTTTCTCAATTTTTATAGGACCAAAGGCATTTGTATCCTCAAGCAGTTTTTTGACCTGCCGGCCCTGCATTAGACCTATTTCAAGCAGAAGTGCTCCATCTTTTTTCAAATGGCTGCCAACATCGGCAGCTATCCTTCGATAAATATCAAGACCATCCGCCCCGCCATCAAGGGCGAGTTTCGGTTCGGTTTTGACCTTCGCATCGAGTTTTTCATATTCAGCCCTGCTGACATAAGGCGGGTTGCATACAATCAAATCAAACTCCTTCACGTCGAGCTGACCAATTACAGGCCCAAATAAATCGCCCTGCAGAAGTTCAATTTTTTCTTCAAGCCTATATTTTGCAATGTTTTGGGCGGCAATAGCAAGAGCCTTGTCGCTGATATCCGTAGCCACGATTTTCGCATCAACAAAATTTTTCGCAATAGCTGCCGCGATACAGCCGCAGCCCGTACACAAATCGCAAACATATTGTTTGCCCTGCCGACCGCGCAAAAATTCTATCGTCCTTTCAACAAGCAATTCCGTTTCAGGCCTCGGTATCAGACAATCCGGGCCAACCGCAAGCGAAAGTGAATAAAACTCACATCTGCCCGTAAGATACTGGACAGGCTCACTTTGCAGACAGCGTTTTACCAGGCTATGCAGTTTATCGAGCTGCGGTTCTTTAACGGGCTTGTCGAAGTGCATATAAAGCTCGATTCTTTCCATCTCCAGCACAAACGATAAAAGCAGTTCAGCGGTCAATCGCGGCGAGTCAATCTGCTTTTCAGTAAAATGACTAACCATCCAGTCAAGCAGTTTTTTTATCGTCCAGATTTCCGCCAATTTTAGTCCTCTGAAATTTTAGCTGCCGCAAAAAGCTGACGCTCAAGCTCAAAGATGAGCGAATCGACATAATCGGTATCGATAATTTCCTTGCAATTCGGCGATATGTTTCTTCTATGTCCTTCGGCGAGCCTGTCGGCGAGCGGCACGACCTTGTCATGCATAACTCGCTTATCGGCATAATAAACTATTTTTTCTTCTATCGTCTGAGGCTCGGTATTTTCATCGAGCAGCGATTTATAGGCATGCTTCTTTATCGCAAGGGCAAGCTGGGGCCAGTCTTTTTTCAAAAATTCATACGCTGCCTCTTCGTGACGGAGCCCGTCATACTGATGACTTAACTGCCGCCACTTTTTAATATCCTCCTCGCTTACCGGCTCGTCAAATATTTCATCAAGGGGCCTGTGAAAGTCACCGGCCCTCATAATGTCGTGCAGCAGACAGGCCCTGTGAACAAAATCGATATTGACAGCCGTGCCGTTTGCAGCAATTCTTTTCGCAAGCTCTACTGCAAAATCGGCAGCTACTTCACAATGCCTGACAATGTGCTTCGGCACACTGCACTGTTTCAAAAGTTCATAGCATTGTTCAATAGTTGGGATTTTACAGTCTTGCATTTATCAGCTCAGCAACTTTTTTGCCGCTTTTGAGCATTCCGCCGAAAATCGGGCCCATTCGAGGCAGGTTGTAAGCAGAACAGACGCTCATCCCTGCAACGTAAAGGCTCTTGAAGATTTCGCCTGTTTTTTCAACGACGCCTGCTTCGGAAGATTCGACATCCATAAAGCCCTCGCCGATTTTCTTTACGTGAAAATCCTCTTTTTTGCTTTTAAGCAAAGCAACCAGTTCGGCAGGATGGCCGGTGGCATCGACGATAAATTTTGCATTTATGCAGAACGGGTCAACGTGGAGTTTTGCCAGTTTTATCCCCGTGCCGTTGACGACAACACCGCAGACGGCGTTCTTCTTGACAATGACATCCTCAACTTCCATCAGGTTGAATATAACCGCTCCCGCCGCGATTGTCCTGCTGCAAAGCGTCGTGGCAAAGGCGATTGAATCAACAATCACCATGCCGTTTTTCTTTTTTGACGGTATTCCTATCTCGTCGAGTATTTCGCAGTCTTCGAGAACAATTTCATTAAAACCTGCAGCCCCGCCCCAGATGCCGCCGCCGACGGCAAGCTTCTTTTCAATAACGGTTGTCTTTACGCCGTTTTTGGCAAGATAGTACGCCGCTGCAAGACCCGCCGGGCCTGAGCCCGCGATGACAATGTCGCTCTCGAGCCGCCCAAGCAGCTTTTCGGTATACTGCTCTATGATTGCCCTGCTGATTTCAATTTCTTTCATTTTTCGCTTCCTTTCGTCCTAATTATATACGGTTAATAAAAAAACGCACTGCCGAAAGCAAGCGCGTTCTGAAATCTCAGATGTGCCTCCCTTCGCAGGAATTACCGCTGGTCAGGTTCAAAGGGTCGCCGGCTTAACGGCCTCTCAGCCCTATTCTAAAATGAAAATCGACAATCGAAATTTGACCGCAATCTCGAAATTGCCTCTTTCAAATCTCGACTTTCGATTCTCAATTGCTCTGTCGGCCAAAAGCCGACGGGGCTCCCCTGTCATTTGGATATCAATATTAACTTTTGACATCATTATATTATATACCAGCAAAAGGAAAACAAGCAAAATCCTTTTCCTTATAAGCCTTGTAATTGTCGGCTTTTGACACTATAATATACCGTTTTACTGCGGGAAAATATTATGGCGAAAATAACCAAGCTCGACGATATCGTATCGCTGTGCAAAAGGCGAGGTTTCATATTCCAATCCAGCGAAATCTACGGCGGGCTCGCAAGTTGCTATGACTACGGCCCTTTAGGGGTCGAGCTTAAACGCAATGTCCGAAATGAATGGTGGAAAAGTACCGTCCAAACGAGAGACGATATTGTGGGACTTGATTGCAGTATTTTTATGCATCCACTGGTTTGGAAGGCATCAGGCCATGCGGACAAGTTTGCGGATTTGATTGTCGAATGTAAAAAATGTAATGTAAGAAGCAGGGTTGACCATCTTGCCGAACATACCGAAGAACACGCCGCCCACGTTTCAATCGAGACCGCCCAAAAGAATGCCAAGGACCTTTCCAAAAAGGCTTGTCCTGCCTGCGGCTCGGTCGGAAATTTCACAGAACCTATGCCGTTTAGGTTGATGTTCGAGACGCAGATGGGGGCAAACATTGACGATTCAATGACAATATTTCTGCGGCCTGAGACTGCACAGGGAATTTTTGTAAATTTCAGAAACGTTCTCGATACGACAAGGGTAAAAGTACCTTTTGGAATTGCTCAAATAGGTAAAAGTTTTCGCAATGAAGTAACGACAAAGGCGTTTATCTTCCGGACAAGAGAATTCGAACAGGCCGAGATAGAATTTTTCTGTGCCCCCGGTACCGATGAGCAGTGGTTCGAACACTGGAAGGAAACGCGGTTCAACTGGTATATAAATCTTGGTATGAAAAAGGAAAACCTGCGGCTTCGGCCGCATGAAAAAGATGAGCTTGCCCATTACGCGAAGGCCTGCGTCGATGTCGAGTATAAATTCCCATTCGGCTCAGGTGACTGGCAAGAACTTGAAGGAATCGCCAACCGCACCGACTTTGACCTCCGCCAGCACCAGCGGGGAATGAGGACTCTCAACGCCTGGTATGAGAAAAAAGGCGATTTGTCAAAAATTGAGCTTAACAACGAAGCCCAGAACTATCAAAAGGGGCCGTTGAGCTTTTTTGACGAGGAAGGCAAGAAGCGATTTATCCCTTACGTAATTGAGCCGAGTGCAGGAATCGACAGGAGCTGCCTTGCATTTCTGGTTGACGCTTATGATGAGGACGAGGTCAATGGCGAAAAAAGGAATCTGCTTCGCTTTCATCCTGCTATCGCACCGGTAAAGGCTGCTGTCTTTCCGCTTGTCAAAAAAGACGGAATGCCTGAAATCGCAAGAAAGATTTATGACGACCTGAAAAAATATTTTACCTGCTTCTACGATGAAAAGGGTGCTGTCGGCAGGCGGTATCGCAGGCAGGATGAGGCAGGCACGCCTTTCTGCATTACCGTTGACGGCCAGACGAAAGAAGACGACACCGTAACCGTACGCGATCGCGACAGTATGAAACAGGAAAGAGTAAACATATCGCAGTTAAAACAATATCTGCGTGAAAAACTGGACTTATAAATAAATTTAGAGGTTTACACTGATGAAGAAACTTTATTTATCGAAAACAGACAGGAAAATCCTGGGCGTATGCGGCGGCCTGGCTGAAATGCTCGGCGCAGATTCAACTTTGATAAGACTGGCACTTGTTTTCTTGTGCTTGCTTACCGGCATATTGCCTCTGGTTGCAACCTATATCATTGCGGGAATGATCACGCCTGAAAAACCGCAGGGACAATAAGAATGCTCAAAAATCTTACGAGAATTTCCCGCCTAAAAGACAATGTCGAAAAAAATGTTACTATCGGCGGGTGGATTTACCATTCAAGGCCGGGCGGCAAACTAATATTTCTCGTTGTCCGCGACGGCAGCGGCCTGTGTCAGTGTGTTATTGAAAAAGGCAAAATCAGCGATGAACTTTTTGAGCAGCTAAAAAGGCTTGGCACAGAATCTTCGCTTACGATAACGGGCACCGTGAAAAAAGACGAACGCAGTGTCGGAGGATATGAACTTGTCGTCAGCGATGCAAAAGTTATCTGCGAATCGACTGATTATCCGATTACGCCAAAATCACACGGCATAGATTTCCTTTTGAAGAACCGTCATTTACATCTTCGCTCGCAAAGGCAGTGGTGCATTGGCAAAATACGCCATACGTTAGTCAACGCGATAAGACAATT
>Ga0315543_1000479_pt1 | contig 48239 bp, 50 predicted proteins | sample SalMarSW160210MG_2_FD_203098 | JGI IMG/M metagenome (GOLD analysis project Ga0315543, IMG submission 203098) | Salt marsh sediment microbial communities from the Plum Island Ecosystem LTER, Massachusetts, United States - Salt Marsh Sediment SW1601-210 ...
AGAGTTAATGAAGAGAATATTGGTGAATTTTTAGCGTTCTGGCAAATGTTTTCAATCTATTCAGCTCACCTGAGAAATATTGACCCATTTGGTCAAAGAGGTGTTGAAGAATCGAAAAGAATGAGCTGGGAGATGAGAAAAAAGAGGTAATTGTTCTATTGTTCTATTGCTATATTACTGAATTATCAATTAGATAGTTAATAGCTACGTTGGAAGAATAAGCCAATAAAAACTCTATGTCCTTATTTTCTAAACTTTTCAAGCGTAAATTTCAAGGCAACTATGCCTTGTCTTTGGATATAGGTACTGAGTTTATCAAAGCACTTGTTTTTGGGACTGGTCCAGAAGAAAGAAAAAGAGAGGTTATAGGCGTAGGAAGGCAAAGACAGAGAATGGGTGATATGCAAGCAGGAGCAGTAACAGATATCTCTGGTGTAGTTAGATCATGTTCTCGAGCAATTGCAAAAGCTGAAGAAATGTGCGGAATCAGACCAGATCAAGTAATTATTGGTATTGCTGGAGAATTAGTTAAAGGATCAACTACTACAGTACATTATGAAAGACTTGATCCAAAATCAAAAATTGATCTGCCAGAACTTCAAAATATAGTTCATAAAGTTCAATGGAAAGCATTTGATACTATTAGGAAACAACTCTCTTGGGAAACAGGGCAGCCAGAAATTGATGTAAAATTAATTAATGCCGCTATAGTCGATGTACGAATTGATGGATATAGAATAAGCAATCCTTTAGGATTTCAAGGTAAAGAAGTTTCAGTTGGGATTTTTAATGCTTATGCTCCTCTTATCCATTTAGGAGCATTGGAAACGATTGCTTCTGATTTAGATTTAGATTTACTTTCTATTGTAGCGGAGCCTTATGCTGTAGCTAAATGTATGGAGATTGAAGATAATTTAGATTTTTCAGCTATTTTTATGGACATAGGAGGAGGAACTACCGATATTGCTGTGGTTAGAAATGGGGGAATGGAAGGAATGAGAATGTTTGGTCTTGGTGGTCGAGCTTTTACAAAAAGGATATCTCAGGAACTAGAAGTTAGTTTTACTGAAGCAGAAGAAACAAAAATTAAATACGCCAATAAAATGCTTAGCCCAAGATTAGAAGGGAATATTAAAAATCTCTTAAAAGGGGATTTAGAAGTTTGGCTTTCAGGGGTAGAGCTTAGTTTATCAGAATTTTCTTCCCTGGAACTTTTACCTTCAAAGATATTACTCTGTGGTGGAGGATCAGTTCTGCCTGGCATTGAAGAATCATTAGGAAGTAAGAAATGGATACAAAAATTACCTTTTGCTCATCAACCTAAAATTCGTTATATTTTACCAGAAGATATATTAAGCATCCGAGACAAAACCGGTTTGCTTGTTGATCCACAAGACATTACTCCCATGGCTTTAGCAAACTTGGCTTTAGATTTGGCTGGAGAAAAAAGTACACTTTCAAGAATTCTAGGAAGAGTGGTCAAGATGGTGCAGACCTAAAAGTCTATTGTTCTATTGTTGTATTGTTTCAATATAGAATATAAATTGTCTATTTAGATATGAAGACTATTTATCTAGAAATTGATGCTGAAATTACTAATGTAGTTGACAAACTTCGCCAGACACAAACTGACCAGATAATTTTAGTTGTACCAAAAGGAGCATCTCTGCTTCAAAGCATTGTTAATCTTAAATTGCTTAAAAAAGAGGCTGAATCTCTAGGAAAGACGATCAGCTTAGTTACTACTGACCCTATAGGTAAAAATTTAGCCCAAAAAGTGGGACTTCTAGCGCATCAAAAGAGGCCCAAAACACACGAAGCGAAAATTGTAAAACCCGAGGAGAAAATCATAAGTAAAAGGAAAATAAAAGGAGAACCCAGGCCATCTAAAACTCCAGAGGTAATCAAAAAAGTTATAGAGAAGGAGAAAGGTCAAAAGACTAAAAAAAGAAGAATAATTTTACCCAAAAAAGAAAAAAAGCCTTCTGAACTAGAATCATCTAGACAAGCTGCGCTTACTAAACCATCCTTATCTTCGCGCCACGTCCCTATTTTATCAAAGGCTGTTGCTAAGAGAATTGTCTTATTTCTAGCAACAAGCATTGGCGTCTTTGCAATTATATTATTTCTGCTTCTACCTAGCGCAAAAATCCATATCACACCTAAAACTGAGCCTCTCTTGGAGAGCTTTAATGTGACTAGCAATACCAAAGTCCAAAGCATAAATGAAAGAATTAATGAAATTCCAGGCCAAATAGTCTCACAAGAATTAGAACAGACCCAAACAAATATTCCAGCCACTGGGGTTAAAAAAATCGGAGAGAAAGCAAGCGGTACAGTCACTATTTATAATGAATATAGCTCTGATCTCCAAGTTATCGCTTCTGGAACAGGGATATCAGCTCAAGGCAGAACTTTCATTCTAACAAACCAGGTGACTGTTCCGGGAGCTCAAATTCTAGAGGGAGACATCACACCAGGCTCTGTTCAAGCAGAAGCTATAGCCGGTGAAGCAGGAGAAGAATATAATATTGGGCCTACAAGATTTAGTATTTCAGGCATCTCTTCCAAAATTTACGCTGAGAGTAGTTCTCGAATGGACGGTGGAACATCCAAGGAAATAACCGTAGTTTCAGAACAAGATATAGACAAGGCAAAAAAATCCATCTCAAAAGAATTATATGATAAAGCACTAAAAAAGTTAAAGTCAGAAATAGAAAAAGAAGATACTCTATTTGACCAGGCCATAAAAAAGCAAACATTAAATGTGGTCTCTAGCACCCAGGCAGGGGGCGAGGTTCCTCACTTTGATTTGACGATCAAAATCAGGGTAAGCAGCATAAAGTTTAACAAAAATAAGGCAAACGAGTTGATTATAGCCCTAATTAATTCACAAATTCCTAAAGACAAAAAACTAGATGAAGAACACATCAATTTAGACTTCCAAAAGCCACTTCTTCACCTAGAAAGAAATATTCTCCAATTTGAAGCTAAAGTGAAAGGGGACCTCTTTTATAAAGTAGATCTTAATGCTCTGAAGGAAGAGGTTATAGGTAAGTCCTTGAAACAAGCAGAAGATTATTTGGATAGTCAAGTAGAGATAAATGATGCTCAAATAATTCTTTGGCCATTTTGGGTTAAATCTATTCCCAAATTAGAAAAAAAGATTAGAATAAATTTGACATTACCTGGAAATTTTGATAATATTGTAAAGTAATAGGAGATCTGCTTCGCACAAGAAGCATTCCCTTATTTATTTTATGTCCAATGGAGAAAAGAAAATTGAAGTTCAAGGCAAAATCTTAGAAGCCCTACCTAATACCACTTTTAAGGTAGAAACAGATGACGGTCGAATTATTCTCTGCTATATTTCTGGAAGAATGAGACTAAATTTTATAAAGATAATACCAGGTGATAAAGTAATGGTAGAACAAGGTCCTTACGATTCATCGAGAGGAAGGATTATCAGAAGATTATAACTTCATATTTTCTGTTCAAATTAAAGGGGGTATCGAGAACAAATTATACTTGTTTATAATCCGTCTCAATTAGAAATTAATTTGCGAAACTCACATGAAGGTACGAGCATCAGTTAAAAAGATGTGTAAAAAATGTAAGATTGTTAGACGTAAAGGTCGAGTTTATGTAATTTGTGAAAATCCAAAACATAAACAGAGACAAGGATGAATAGTAGTTCAAAATTCAAAGTGCAAAGTGCAAAATTATATCAAAACTTTTAATTTTTAACTTTGAACTTTTAACTTGAAACATGCCACGAATAGCGGGAGTAAACATTCCTCAAGAAAAACAAATACTTACATCTTTAACTTATATTTATGGGGTAGGTCGTACTTTGAGTAGAAAAATTTTAGAAAAGACACAAATTGAACCTCAGAAATTAGCTAAAGATTTAACTGAGGAAGAGGTAGAGAGGGTTCGTAATGTTCTAGAATCTGGGCATAAGATAGAAGGGGTTCTAAGAAGAGAACAATCAATGAATATTAAAAGATTAAAAGACATAGGATGTTATAGAGGAATAAGACACATAAAAAATTTACCCGTAAGAGGTCAGAGAACAAAAACTAATACTAGAACAGCAAAAGGAAACGTTAGAAAAACAGTAGGTTCTGGCAAAAAGAAGACAGCAGAAAAAACATAATATAATCCTGAATCCAATTCAGGGGGCATACAAAACATGGAAAAGAATATCAAAACAACAGAAGAAAAAAAGCAGAAAAAAACTGACAAGAAAGACGAAAAAGTTAAAGCCAAAGAAGATAAAAAATCCCAAGAAAATATAAAAAAGGGAAAGAAAGTACATCCTAAATTGACTCGTGGAAGAGCTTATATCCAGGCTACTTATAATAATACGATTGTTACTCTTACAGATCCAAATGGCGATGTTGTTGCTTGGTCGACAGCAGGAATTTTAGGATTCAAAGGAGCAAAAAAGGCTACTCCTTATGCTGCCCAAAAGGTAGTAGAAGATGTAGTTGATAAGACCAAGAAAACAGGACTTTCTCAAGTAGATGTATTTGTTAGAGGAATTGGTTCTGGGAAAGATTCAGCTATCAGGGCTTTAAATACTCAAGGACTTGAGGTTTTATCAATTAAAGATGTAACGCCAATTCCTCATAATGGATGCCGACCGAGAAAGGTGAGACGGGTGTAGGAATTCTATTGCTCTATTGCTGTGCCCCGTTGTTGTGAACGAAGTGAACAACTTTACGGGGTTAAATGGCTAGATAGCTTAATAGCTTAATAGTTAAATGGACATAGAGCCATGAAACTATTAAACTATAAAACTATTATTCACGTTATATTCGTGATATTTTATGAAAAATATTAATGCAAAATGCAAGATATGTCGCAGGGAAGGACAAAGACTTTTTTTAAAAGGAGAACGCTGTTATACACAAAAATGTCCAATGGTTAAAAAAAAATACCCCTCTGGAATTCATGGTCGAAGAACTACACGTATTACTGAATATGGAGAGGAACTTAGAGAAAAACAAAAAGTAAAAATGGTTTATGGGCTTAGAGAAAAGCAATTTAAAAATTATTATAAAAAAGCTGAAAAAATGAAAGGGATGACCACTGCTAATCTGTCTCGTCTCCTAGAATGTCGCTTAGACAATGTAATCTTTAGATTAGGATTTACTTATTCTCGTGACCAAGCAAGAAAATTTATCTCACATGGACATTTCTTAATAAATAACAGAAAGGTCAATTTACCTTCACATCAAGTAAAAAAGGGAGATGTAATAGAAGTTAAAGAAAAAAGTAAAAAAAATATTTTTTTCCGTGATATAGCCAAAAAATTAAAAAGTCAAAAAACTCCTCCCTGGTTATCGCTAGATATAAAGAATTTGAAGGGGAAAGTAGAAGATTCACTAAATGAAAAAGATATAGAAAGTGACATTAATTGGTCGAAAATCATAGAATTTTATTCTAGATAATTAACCGTTAAAATAAATTTTTTTCCTTTAATTATATAAAAACATATGCAACAAGTAGTCAATCTTCCCACTCAAATCAAAATAACCGAAGGAAAGAACAATTCAGCTCGAGTTATTATTGAGCCATGTTTTCCTGGATATGGCGTAACTTTAGGTAATGTTTTAAGAAGAGTACTCCTGTCGTCTCTTCCTGGCGCAGCAGTGACTGCTATTAAAATTCCTAGTACAACACATGAATTTTCCACTATTCCAGGAGTAAAGGAAGATGTTATCGAAATTATTTTGAATCTCAAGCAATTGCGGTTCAAATTATATAATTCCTCCACTAAAATGACTTTAAACGTTAAGGGAGAGAGGAAAATTAAGGCTAAAGATATAAAAGTCTCTTCGGATGTCGAAATTGTGAATCCAAATCTTCATATAGCTAGCCTTACGTCTCCAAAAGCCAAACTAGATATGGAAATATTTGCAAAATCAGGACGAGGATACGAATCCTCTGAAGAAAGAGAAAAAAAAGAAATCGGGATAATCGCTATTGATGCATTATATTCTCCTGTAAGAAAAGTGGCATTCAGAATTGAGAATGTTCGGGTAGGAAAAAAGACAAACTATGATAGGCTGATTTTGGATATCAAGACAGACGGAACCATAGATGCAAAGAAAGCTCTAGACATAGCTTCACATATCTTAGTAGATCACTTTAAATTATTTTATGAAAAAGAGGAGAAACCAAAGGAGGAAAAGAAAAAATCAGCAAAGACAAAAGAGAAAAAAGTAAAGTCCAAGGAGAAAGAAGTCTCTCTCGAAAATCTCAAATTATCTTCCAGAACTTTAAAGTCTTTAAATGAAACACATATTAAGAGTATAAATAAACTAACCAAAATAACACCTGAAAAACTCCTTGGGATCAAAGGCTTAGGAGAAAAAGGAGTTAAGGAGATATCAAGGAAACTAAAGAAATTAGGATTGAGACTTAGAGAATAATAAGCGGTTCTCTAAAATCTCAATAATCAAATTCCAAATAAAAATATTAGATATTAGATATTGAATATTAAGAAATTGTTAATTGCTGATTGCTAATTGTTGAAAATTGTAAATTGATGTGATATTATTTAGGATTTGTAATTTTGGATTATTGAGACTACGAATTATATTATTCGAATAATTAAATTCGCAACTCTGCTTTGGATTTAATTCTATGCGACATAAGATTAAAGGACGAAAATTTAAAAGAAGAAAAGGACCAAGGAAGGCTTTGATTAGAGGTCTTATTTGTTCTTTGATTAAGTATGAAAAAATAAAAACGACTAAAGAAAAAGCCAAAGAAATCCGTCCGATAATAGAAAAACTAATCACCAAAGCTAAAAAAAATAATTTTTCTCAAAACAGACAAATTCGAGCTTCGCTTAGCAACAAAGAAGCATATAAACATTTAACTCGTGATTTATTTAAAAGATATATTGATAGACAAGGAGGATATACTCGGATTATTAAAATTGGTAAAAGATTAGGGGATCAAGCAGAAATAGTTCAAATTGAATTCGTATAAGTTATTATAATAGTGTATGAAAACAAGTATGCCTAAAATTAAAGATATAGAGCGCAAACACCATCTAATTGATGCAAAAGGTAAGGTTTTAGGAAGACTCGCTACCGAGATAGCTACACTTCTTAGAGGCAAACATAAAGTGAATTTTACTCCTAATTTTGATATGGGTGATTTTGTAACAATAGTTAATGCTCAGGATATTAAAATAACTGGGGATAAAAAAAAGAATAAAATCTATTTCAGGCACTCTGGATATCCAGGAGGACTTAAATCTGAAACACTCGAGAGGCTACTTGAAAGGGATCCTCGTGAAGTTATAAAAAGAGCAACATACGGAATGCTCCCGGATAATAAATTACGCAAAAAACAACTTAGAAGACTTAAAATCTATAAAGGCGACAAAGAAATACCCAATATCTAAATGACAAATAGAATAATTATTTATCAATTATTAATTATTATTTTATGCCTCAAGCAGTAAAAGAAAACACTAAAACTAAAGAAACTTATCCCAAGGGAAAATATTATTACGCTGTTGGACGGCGGAAAGAGGCAGTGGCTCAAGTACGATTATATAAAGGTAATAGTAGTTTTGTAATTAATGGAAAAGAAGCTAAAAAATATCTTCCTGAACTCAGCCTCCAAGTAATATTATGGCAACCTTTAAAATTGACAGGGAATACGAAGAATTTTGACATATATGTTAAAGTTCAAGGTGGCGGATCTCGGGGTCAGGCAGACGCCATAAGACTTGGAATATCAAGAGCCCTCTTGAAGTTTGATGAAAAATTAAAAAAAACACTACGAAGTGCTGGATTTTTAACAAGAGATTCGAGAGTGAAAGAAAAAAAGAAATTTGGACTAAAGAGAGCAAGACGCGCCCCACAGTGGCAGAAGCGGTAAATATTAAATATTAGATATTGAATATTAAATTGATTAATTTCTAATATCTAATATTCAATATTATTTACAGATTTTATTGGTCTGTTTTTTATTTAACCAAAATTGACTCTAGCACTCAGAAAAGTTATAATCAAGATAGATATGAACACTAATAATTATCGCAAAATCAGGCTTCTTCATCTAGCTGACATTCATTTAGGAATGGAAAATTATGGTACATATGATCCTAAAACAGGACTGAATTCTCGTCTTTTTGACTTCCTTAAATGTTTTGATTTTGCTATAGATTATGCTTTTAATAATAAAATTGACTTAGTTCTATTTGCTGGAGACGCTTATAAGAGTCGCGATCCTTCGCCTACTTATGTAAAAGAGTTTTCTAAAAGAATTTATAAATTAGCCTCTGGTGGCATACCCACAGTTTTAATTCCAGGGAACCATGATCTACCGAGCATAACAAGAAAAGCCAGCGCCTTAGATATATTTAAGGCTTTAGAAATTAAGAATGTATATGTGTCAAGAAAACCGGAAGTGATCAAAATATCCCTAAAGGATCAAGAGATTCAAGTCGCTACCTTGCCTTGGCTTGTTCCCCGAATGTTATTGGATCTAGAAGAACAAAAGAAAAAATCTACTGAAGATTTATACCAATTATTGAACACAAAAATTATACAGATTATTGAAAAGCTAGCAAAGCAGACTAATCTTCAAATTCCTGCTGTTTTTCTTGGACATATTTCAGTGGCTGGTGCTTTATTTGGTTCGGAACAAAAAATAACTATCAGCAAGGATATAACTATTCCTTTGTACTCCTTAACCAAAAGTGTGTGGCAATATGCTGCTCTGGGTCATATACATAAATACCAGATTTTAAATGAGAATCCGCCAGTTATTTACTCTGGCTCTATAGACAGAATTGATTTTGGGGAAGAAAAAGAGGGTAAAGGTTTTGTAGAAGTAGGAATTAATAAAATCTCTAACTCTACATTTTCAACTTCTTTCAAATTTATATCCGTACCCTCCCGCAAATTTTTAACCATAAAAGTAGATTTGGAAAATACAAGCATAGATCCTAATAAAACAGTTCTTGATGTTATTCAAAAATATGAGCTTAAAAATAAAGTAGTTAGAACAATCATTTCTGGACCTGCAAATTTACTTGAACAAATATCGGAAAAAGAAATAAAAAAAGCCTTATCTTCGGCTTATTTTATAGCTAGGATTAGTAAAGAAAAAACAGAAGAAGAGCGAGAGAAAAAAGGATTTGACTACACTGAAGAAATGACCCCTTTAGATGCCTTAGGAAAGTATTTTGAAGCCAAGAAGATGGGGAAAGAAAAGATCAAGATCCTAAAAGAAAAGGCAGAGGAAATGATCAAGAATTTAGAATAAAAAACTGATCTAACTTTGAACTTTTCACTTTAAACTTTTAACTTCGTGTCATATGATTCCAGTTAAATTACAAATGCATAATTTTATGTCTTATGGGGAGAATGTCCCACCTTTGGGTTTTCAAGGCATAGATTTGGCTTGTTTAACTGGTGATAACGGGGTAGGGAAGTCAACTATCTTGGATGCTATGACTTGGGCAATCTGGGGTAAAGCCAGAGCAAGAGATAATGATAATTTGGTTAAATTAGGCAGCCACAGTATGTGGGTAGATTTTATTTTTGAACTCGAAGGAAAGAAACATCGAGTAGTTAGAAGGCACAACTTAGGAAGAGGAATCAAAAGTTCTTTGGAATTTCAAATGCAACAAGAAGATGAAAACTCATGGATAACCTTGACTGAACCTACTAAAGCAGAGACTCAAGAAAAAATCACAAATACCTTAAGAATGAATTATGACACTTTTATCAACTCTGCTTTTCTTAAACAAGGAAGAGCCGATGAATTTACTATCAAAAGACCAGCTCAGCGCAAGGAGATCTTGGGAGATATTTTAGGACTTTCTTATTTTGATAAATTAGAAGGAAAAGCAAAAGAATATATAAAAGACAAAGAAATTGAAAAAGGAAGTTTAGAACTTCAAATTTCTGATATGACTGAAGAAATGAGGGATAAAGATGAATGTAAAAATAAAGTGGGGAAAATGGAAAAAACTTTGAATGAAATTTCCAAACAAGCCAAGACATTAAGACAACAAGTTAAAGATCTTGAAACCCAAAAAAATGATCTACAGACGAAATTAAAACAAAAAGAATATCTAGAAATCAAGATTCGAGATGCTGAGAAAGAAATTGAGAGATTCTCTAAGCAGATCCAAAAACATAATAAAATATTCGACATCTGTCAGCGAATCTTAGCAAAAAAAGTAGAGATCGAAGAAAACTTCGCTTTGCTGGAAAACTATAAGAGAAAAGAACAGGAATATAATCAAAGAATGTCCCAAAAGATGGATTTAGAAGACAGGAAGAGGGAGCTAGAAAAAAATATCAAAGATCAGGGATTTGAGGTTGAAACTAAATACAATATAAATATAGCAAAAATCAAAGACATAGAAAAAAGAGTTAGGGATTCTGTAAATTCGAAAAAAGAACTCAAAATTCTTAAAGACGAGGTAGAGAAACTAAAAAGTCTTGAAAAAGAAAAAGAAAACCTGAGCGTGAAGAAACAAAAAATATCAGAAGAACTGACTAACCTCAAGTTCAAGTCTGAGCAAATAAAAAAAGAAGCAGACGATATTGAAAAGAAATTGGGGCTGCTCACTAAAGCAAAAGCTAAGTGTCCTCTTTGCGGACAGAATTTGACCGATGACCACCGAGTAGAATTAATCAAACAGTTTGATTATAAAAAAAATCAAAAGTTAGAGGAAGTGAAGGGTAATACAGAAAATATCGCATCAAGAGAAGCCGGAATTCAAGATATAACTAACAAGATAAACAAGATAGAAAGGGAACTGCAGGAATTACCTCAAAAGGAAAGAAAAATGATTGAACTAGAAAAAGAATTAAGAGAAATAGAAAATCTAAAAGAGGAATTGATAAGATTGAAAAAGAAAAATGATGATTTGCTAACGTTCATTAAGGAAGAAAAATTTATTCCTCAAGATAAAAAAGAAAAAATAGAACAAGTAAAAAGGGATATACAAACCCTTGATTATGATGAAAAAGAACATGCTAATATCAGAGAAAAAGTCAATGAACTAAAAGATTATGAGAAATGGAAAAATAAACTTCATACTGCTCAAGAGAAGATAAAAAGTGAAGAAAGTGCTAAAAAGGGAATTGAAGAATCAATCCAAAATAAAAGACTGAATATTAAGAATGACCTAGATTTGATAGAAAAACTTGCAAAAGTTACTCAAAATTTACCAAAGGTTGAGAAAGAATTAGACAGGAAAGAGCCAGATCTTTCTAGTATTCAGCAAAAAATAGAATCAAAACAAAAAGAATATGGGGAAACATTAGAGAAATTTGACCGAATTAAAAAAACAGAAAAAGATTTGTCCAGAAAACAAGACAGACTAAAACAAATTCAAAAAGATAAATCAATTTATAACGAATTAGCACAAGCCTTTGGAAAAAATGGAGTTCAAGCTCTTATTATAGAAAATGCCATTCCAGAAATTGAAGATGAAACAAACCTACTTCTTGCCCAGATGACTGACGGGAAAATGAAAGTCACTTTTGAAACTCAAAAAGAGAAAAAAACTGATGGCAAGTTAGTGGAAACTTTGGATATTAAAATCTCTGACCAAGAAGGAACAAGAATGTATGAGCTTTATTCTGGGGGAGAAGCTTTTAGAATAAATTTTGCCATAAGGGTTGCACTCTCAAGATTACTTTCCCATAGGGCAGGAGCTAAGTTACAACTTTTAGTTATAGATGAAGGATTCGGCACCCAAGATATGATAGGAAGAGAGCACCTCATCGAAGCCATAAGTTCTATTAAAGCTGATTTTAAGAAAATACTAGTAGTTACTCATATTCCAGAGCTAAAAGATGTATTTCCAACCAGAATTGAGATAACCAAAGATGATCAAAGTTCACACTGGAAAATAGTCCAATAAACTTATTCAGAGGCATTTAAACGCTTGCCCTGTGGTTTTTTTTATGATATAGTGAAATTGAGAAAAAGATTAGATATCCACAAATCATATCTATTTTTTAATTTTTAATTTGTCTTATGACTCTGCGTGCTTACATTATTGGAATGATTATTGCTACTTCGCTCTGTTTATCTTCTTTTATATTAGTTCTTTTTTACATTAATCCAACCCAAACCAATACATTAGGATTTGCCTGTTTTTATCTTAGCCTTCTTTTTACCCTTACCGGACTATTTACTCTTTTAGGTTTCTATATAAGAAAGTGGTTCACCCACAATGAGATTATTTTTGCTCATGTAGGAATATCCTTTAGACAGGCACTTTTATTTAGCTTGTGTATAACTGGATGCTTGATTTTACAATCTATGAGAATGTTTTCTTTTTGGACAGGGGGACTCTTAGTAGCATCTATATGTCTTCTTGAATTTTTCTTTTTAGCAAGATAAATATATAAAGGTTTAATTAAGTATTATTCGTGATTGTTAGTGGATTATTCGTGTTATATTCGTGAAATTATACTATGCAAGACAAATTATCAAAAATCAAGCAAAAAGCATTAACCAAGATCAACCAAGCCAAAAACTTGGCTGATCTTAATAAAGTAAAAACAGAATATTTGGGACGCAAAGGAGAACTAGCTTCTGCTTTGAAAGATATTAAAAAAATGCCTAAGAATAAGCGACCTAAAGTAGGTAAATTAATAAATGAGATAAAAGAAAGACTAGAAAAAGAAATTAAGCAAAAGATCAAAAAATTTGAGACTGACAAATCCAAAAATATTACCAAAACTGAATGGATTGATGTAACCAGACCAGGAATAAGACCCTCTCTAGGACATCTTCATCCCATAACTCAAACACAAAAAGAAGTTGAGAATATTTTCAAAAGAATGGGATTTGAGGTTATAGAAGGTCCAGAGATTGAAACTGACTATTATAATTTTGAGGCTTTAAATATTCCCAAAGACCATCCAGCAAGAGACCTAATGGACACTTTTTGGTTAAAAACCATAAATGGCAAATCGCAAATTGCAAATCGCAACAACAATCAACAATCAGTAATCAGCAATAAACTATTACTTCGGACTCATACTTCGCCAATGCAAGTCAGAATAATGGAAAAAAGAAAACCGCCACTCAGGATTATTGTTCCAGGTCGCTGCTTTAGACACGAAGCAACTGACGCCTCTCATGAAACAACATTTCATCAGATTGAAGGGCTTATGGTCGGAAAAGATGTTAGTCTAGCTAATCTAAAGGGAATATTTAAAGAGTTTTTGACAAGATTTTTTGGCCCAAAAACTAAAAGCAGGCTTAGACCAGGATATTTCCCATTCGTTGAACCGGGCTTTGAATTAGATGTGAGTTGTGTAATTTGTAAAGGGAAAGGGTGTTCTGTTTGTAAAAACACGGGCTGGGTGGAAATAATTCCTTGTGGTATGGTCCATCCAAATGTATTAAAAAATGTTGGTTATGATCCTAATAAAATACAAGGATTTGCTTTTGGTATGGGCTTAGATAGAGTGGCAATGATGAAATATGGAATTGATGATATTAGATTGTTTTATAGTGGAGGTCTAAAGTTTCTTAATCAATTCTGAATCAGTTTATAAGCTTATAAACTAAAATGAAGGTTTCCTGCAATTGGCTAAAAGAATATGTTAACATCAAATTATCTCCAGAAGAACTGGCACATAGTTTAACTATGCAATCTTTTGAAGTAGAAGGGATTGAAAAATTAAGTTCAAATTTAAACAAAGTTATAGTTGGTCAAATTAGAAATATTAAAAAACATCCTAATGCTGATAGATTGCACTTAGTTAATGTGGATATTGGAAAGAAAACACTAACAATTGTTTGTGGAGCGCCAAATATAAAGAAAGACCAGAAAGTACCAGTAGCCTTAGTTGGAGCTGTATTATCAAACGGGGTAAAAATTAAAGGGACAAAAATTAGAGGAATAAAATCTCAAGGAATGCTTTTAGCTGAAGATGAAATGGGGACAGGGAATGATCATAAAGGCATTTGTATCTTAGATTCCAAGTTAAAAATAGGAGGCTCTGTGGCTCAAGCCCTAAATTTAAACGATACAATACTTAATCTTGATATTTTACCTAACCGAGCTCATGATTGCCTATCACATATTGGGGTAGCCCGAGAAGTAGCAGCGATAACAAGTGCAAAGTGCAAAGTGCAAAGTGCAAAATTAGAAGAGAATAAGAAAATAAAGATCAAAGATTTTATTAAAGTTGAGGTTAGAGATAAAAAGGTCTGTCCAAGATATACAGCTAGAGTAATCACTAATATTCAGGTGAAGGATTCTCCTCAGCGAATGAAAAATCGGCTTAAATCCCTAGATATTAGGCCAATCAATAACATAGTTGATATCACCAATTATGTCATGCTTGAATATGGTCAGCCGCTTCACACATTCGATGCTGATAGTCTTACATCTTATAAATCAGTCGCGAATATAATCGTCCGAAAAGCTAAAAAGAATGAAACTATAATTACCCTTGATGGAAAAAGAAGAAAACTGGATCAAGACATGTTAATAATCGCTGATAGAAAAAGACCAATTGCAATTGCTGGAGTGATGGGTGGCAAAAACACAGAGGTTAATAGAAAAACAAAAACAGTTATCCTGGAATCAGCAAACTTTGAACCCATAAATATAAGAAAGACATCTCGTAAATTGGGGTTGAAATCTGAAGCTTCAGATAGATTTGAAAAAGGGCTAGACCCAAATTTAGCAAGTCTAGCTTTAGATAGGGCAGCTTATCTTATACAAAAGTTAGCTGGAGGAGAGATAGTTCAAGGAACAATAGACATTTATCCAAAAAAAGTGAGGTCAAAGATTATTAACTTAAGTTTAGAAAAAACAGCCCATCTTTTAGGGGTAAAAATTGAAAAAAATAAAATAATTAGAATATTAAAATCTCTAGAATTTGAGGTAAAACAAAAAGGAGACAAATTACAAGTTAAAATACCCACATTTCGTTTAGATGTTAATATCCCGGAAGATTTAATTGAGGAAATTGCTCGACTTTACCAATATGACAACATCCCTGCAGTAACCCCTAAAGCAGAACTTTCTCCTCCTGCCACAGATAAAGTTTTGTACTGGGGAAATATTGCAAGAGATATGCTAACTAATAATTCATTTACCGAAGTTTATAATTATTCATTTGTTGGGGGTAAAGAACTAACTGATTTAAAAATGACCACGACCGACCATCTTGAAATAATAAATCCTTCAAGTAAAGATCAGAAGTACCTTAGGATAAGTCTCGTTCCTAATCTTTTAAAAAATATTAAAAATAATCTGCGTAATTTTGATGGGTTTCGAATATTTGAGATTGGACATACGTATAAAAAAACGAAAAATGAAAAACGAAAAACGAAAAATTCAGAAGAGAAGAAAATGCTTGCTGGAGCAATAGTAGGAGAAGGGAACAAAGGACAGTTATTCTACGAGACCAAAGGTATAGTAGAATTATTAATGGAAAAATTAGGCATTAATCACCAATTAACAATTAACAATCAACAATCAACAATCAATCCCATCTGGCATCATGGACGCTCAGTTATTATAAAAGCGAGAAATAAGATTTTAGGTATTATTGGCGAAATTCATCCCCAAATTTTATCTAGAGTTGGCATAAAGACACGTGTGGCTATGTTTGACTTAGATTTCGAGACTTTAGCCAGCCTTGCTACCAAAGAGAAAAAATATCAGCCAATCATCAAATTCCCTCAAATCACTCTTGATCTAGCCATAGTTGTGGATGCAAAAACTCTAGTCCAAGATATCCAAAATGCCATATATAAGACAGACATGAATTTAATTAAAAAAGTAGAATTATTTGATATTTATCAAAACAAAAAATTAGGCAAAAATAAAAAGAATCTCGCTTTTCATATTATCTATCAATCTAATACTCATACCCTAACTCAAGATGAGGCAAAAGAGAGCCATAATAAAATTGTTAAGAAATTAGAAAAAAAGTTTAAAGCTGAAATAAGAAAGGGACCCGCCTCCGCTGAAGCTACGGCGGACAAGTCGGCGGGCAAGGAATAAAATCAATGAAAAAGAAGAAAGCAAAAAAAATTAAATCCAAAAGTTCTAAAAAAGTGCTTCAGTGCCGAACTAAAAAAGGAAAGAAAACTTCCAAGAAGAAAGTCGTATCTAAAGTGAAGCCAATTTCACGAAAAAAGACTAAAATTAAAGCCAGGGGAACACGATCTAAAGCAGGGAAAAAAACTGATTATGAGGCAAAACATATTCAGGTCTTAATGGGACTTGATCCTGTTCGAAAAAGGCCAGGAATGTATATTGGATCAACTGGTTTATCCGGGCTTCATCATATTCTTTGGGAAGTTATTGATAATGCTATTGATGAAGCTATGGCGGGATATTGTGATGAAATTAAAGTTACTTTGCACAAAGATGGCAAAACAACAGTGATTGACAACGGCCGAGGAATCCCGGTAGAAAAACACAAGGCTACTAAAAAGTCAGCTCTGGAAACAGTAATGACTATGCTTCATGCTGGAGCCAAGTTTGGCCTTGGAGGATATAAGGTAGCAGGTGGACTTCATGGTGTAGGGGTATCAGTAACTAATGCTCTATCTAGTTTTGCCCGAGCTGAAGTGAAAAGGGATGGTAAGGCTTACATGCAAGAATATGAAAGAGGAAAGCCCCAAACAAAAGTTAAAAAGATCAAAAAATCAATCATTCCTTTTGCCTCTGGCACAGCTATTACTTTCAAACCAGATGAAAAGATATTTGATGTTTTAGACTTTAGTTACAAAACTACACTAAGAAGGGTAAGACAATATGCCTATTTGACTAAAGGAGTTAAAATAACTGTGATAGATGAACGTAATGTGAACTTGGAAGAAAAAGAAACATCACAAGCAAAGCGCTCTTATTCTTTCTATTTTGAAGGAGGAATAACATCCTACGTAAAATATCTTGACAGAAATAAAAAGATCCTCCATCCGGCAATATGCATTGAGAAAGGACTAGACGGTGATCTGCTGGAAGTAGCTTTACAATACACAGACGGGTTCAAAGAGCAAATACTTTCTTTTGCCAATAACGTTTGCACTATTGAAGGAGGAACTCATTTAACAGGATTCAAAACAGCTTTAACTCGAACTTTAAATAGTTATGCTAGAAAAAATGGATTTATTAAAGAAAAAGAGACCTTCACTGGAGATGACACGCGAGAAGGACTCACAGCGATTATCAGTGTAAAGTTAAAGAAACCTCAATTTGAAGCTCAAACTAAAGTAAGATTAGGCAACCCTGAGATTAGGAGTCTAGTAGATAAATTTTTCTCAGAAGAATTTGGCGTCTTCTTAGAAGAACATCCTGATGTTGGTCGCAAGATTATTGAAAAATGTAGTCTTGCCTCAAGAGCTAGGATTGCTGCCCGTGCCGCCAAAGAAACAGTAATTAGAAAAGGAATACTTGAAGGAATGACTTTGCCGGGTAAACTAGCTGATTGTTCTGAAAGTAAACCTGAGAAAACCGAATTATATATAGTAGAAGGCCCCAGTGCCGGCGGGTCAGCCAAACAAGGAAGGGACAGAATCTTTCAAGCAATTTTACCACTTCGGGGGAAAATACTTAATGTAGAAAGAGTAAGGTTAGATAAAATGTTAAAATCGGATACAATTAAATCACTCATTGTTGCACTTGGCACAGGAATCGGGGATGAGTTTGATATTAATAAATTAAGATATGGTAAGATAATTATTATGACTGATGCTGATGTAGATGGAGCCCATATTAGAACTTTACTTTTAACTTTATTCTATAGGTTTTTTGAGGATATTATTAAACAAGGGCATTTGTATATTGCTCAACCGCCTTTATATAGAATAAAATCTGGAAGTAATATTGAGTATGCTTACACTGAGAAAGAAAAAGAAAAGATAATCCAAAAACTAACTACTAAGATACAAGATACGAGCAAACAAAGAAAGAAGAAAACTGGAAAAGGAAAAATGGGATTTGAGACCAAGGAGTTACCCGAGGAGAAAAAAGTAACCAAAATCTCTATTCAACGATATAAAGGATTAGGAGAAATGAATCCAACTCAACTCTGGGAAACCACCATGGATCCTCAAAACCGCTTGACAAAGCAAGTTACAATTGAAGATGCAGAAAAAGCAGATCAAATATTTGACATACTAATGGGTAAAGAAGTTGAACCAAGAAAAAGATTTATCCAGACCCACGCCCAAGGTGTGAAGAATTTAGATATATAATCTTTATAAATCCTAAAAATCTCAAATTGCAAAACTCAAATGGTAAAGCTAAATGGTAAATCTAAAAGCTAGTTAAATGAATCTAGAATCTGGAATTTGGAATCTAGAATTGTAAAGATCTAGATTCAAGATTCTATATCCTAAATTCAAAGTAGTTTTGAGTTTTGACATTTAACATTTGAGATTAAATCATTATGTCTATTCTAAATAAATTAATAAAATTCATAAAAGAATCAAAAGTAGAACTGGGAAAAGTCGCTTGGCCTACTCGTAAACAAGCTACTAGATACACTTTAATTGTTATAGGTATTAGCATAGTTACGGCTATTGTCCTTGGTAGTTTAGATTTTATATTTAATAAATGTATTCAAGTTCTCATTAACAGATAAACAGCTAGTTTTTAATTTTTAATTTTTCATTTAAATCGTGCCTAAACAAGTTGCTTCAAAAGAAAAAAGATGGTATGTTCTCCATACCTATTCTGGATACGAAGATAATGTTTCTACTAATCTAAAACAGCGTATTGAGTCTATGGGCATGGAAGATAAGATATTTCAGGTGTTGGTACCTAAAGAAAAGAAAATCAAGATTAAAAATGGCCGAAGAAAAACAGTGGAGGAACGTATCTTTCCTGGCTATGTTTTAGTTCAAATGATTGTTACTGATGATTCTTGGTATGTAGTAAGAAACACCCCTAATGTAACTGGATTTGTTGGATCTGGGGTGATTCCTGCACCTCTATCCGAAGAAGAGATAAAAAGACTACAGAAACGAATGGGTGTAGAAGAACCTAAGTATAAGATTGATGTCGGAATAGGCGAGGGAGTAAAGATTATTGACGGGCCGTTTAGAGATTATGACGGAAAAGTTTCTGCTATTGATGAAGCCAGAGGGAAAATTAAGGTTTTGGTGAATATGTTTGGCAGAGAAACACCTGTAGAGTTGGATTTTTTACAAGTAAAGAAGATATAAAAATATAGTTTGTAAGTTTGTAAGTTTCGGTCACCCTCGGTGACCTCTAAGTTAATAAGTTTAACTTATAGCGAGGTTTGGAAAGCTGAGCGAAACTTATCAACTTATAAACTTATCAACTAATAAATATGGCAAAAAAAATTAAGACAATTATAAAACTTCAAATTCCTGCTGGTAAAGCTAATCCAGCTCCTCCAATAGGACCGGCTTTGGGCCAGCATGGAGTAAATATCCAGGAATTCTGTCAAAAGTTTAACGACCAAACAAAGAATAAAGGAGGAGATATCATTCCGGTAGAAATTACAATCTACGAAGATAGATCTTTTGATTTTGTTTTAAAAACTCCTCCAGCGGCAGAGCTTCTTAAAAAAGCAGCTGGGATAGAAAAAGGTTCTGGAGAACCTCATAAAAATAAAGTTGGGAAAGTAACTAAGGAGCAAATTAAAGAAATTGCTCAAAAGAAAATGCCAGATTTGAATGCTAAAGATTTAGAAGGAGCAATGAAAATAATTGAAGGCACAGCAAGACAAATGGGAATTGAGGTAAAGTAAATTAAATAAAAAGGAGGTAAAACAGTTCTTTTTACAAAAGAAATAATTTAGCTAAGGGGCAGAATTAAAAAATACAAAGGAGGAGGTAGGATGAATTTAGTTCATTTAGATATCATACTTTTTAGTGTATGGTTAGTAATATTTGGGGGATATGAGTTAATCATGAGGAATAGAGATAAGTATAAGAAATCTCAAGCTCACGGGGTATTTTTCACTATTATTCTAGTTCTGTTTCTATCTTGTTATTATCACAGTATTTGGCTCTTTCTGGCTCTGGTCTTAATATGGCGCTTTTCTCTTCCGAAGTGGATAGCGATGTTACTTGCTGCTCCTGGTATGCTATTAACTCTCTTAGTGTTTATTCGATACTGGACAGGGCATGTTAAAAAATTAGCTAGCTCATCTCTGGAGAGAAATAACTATTGGAGAATATTTTGATTTTAGAAGTAAGCTGAGAAGAGTTAAAATGAGAGAGAAAATAAAAGAAAGGGAGGATAAAAATGATTGTTCGAGTTGAAAGGATAAGAAAAGACGCTGTTGTTCCTCAACGAGCATCAAATCAAGCAGTGGGGTACGATGTTTGGGCCTCAATAGTCTTGGACAAAAACACCAAAAAGCCGATTCAAGAATTGCCAGTAAAAATCGAGCCTGGAAAAAGTGCTCTGATCGGTATAGGTGTTTGTTTTGCCGTACCATTCCCAATTCAGTGCGAAGTAAGACCAAGAAGTGGATTAGCCAGTAAATATGATATTGAATTGAGTAACAGTCCTGGAACTGTTGATCCCGACTTCAGAGGAGAGATAGGAATACTACTGAGAAATCGCGGAGATAAATCTTTTACTGTAAAGAAAGAAATGCGGGTAGCTCAATTAATCTTCTCGAAAGTTACAATCCCTGTCCTAGAAAAGACTAAAGAATTGCCGAAGACTCTTAGGGGAGCAGGCGGTTTTGGCTCCACAGGTCTATTTGAGATAAGAGAAGGAACAGAAATATACCAAAAACAAATTGAAGAAATGGATCGGTTCTATATGCGTATTGTTCTAGCTGTAGCTGCGCGTTCTAATTGTGTTCGTGGCGTCAAAAGAATAAATGGAAAGTACGAAAGAGATAAAAAAGGCAGCTTTGTCGGTCAAACTAGAAGGTTTGGTTGTGTAATTGTTCAGGGTGATAATATAATATCGATGGGTTTTAACGCTCAATATAAGGGATCTCCATTCTGCTCAGAAGTAGGTTGCCTTAGAGAAGCAGAAAACATTCCTTCTGGTACTAAGATAGAACGATGTCGAGCTATACATGCTGAAATGATGGCAATGACTAAAATGCTTGTTTCTGGTGTAGGCACTTCCACCCAAGGAGCTACAATGTATGTAAACACAGAGCCTTGCGAGATTTGTGCCAAACTCATCGTGATGATGGGAGTAGATACGCTGGCGATTTTAAAAGGCGTATATCCAACCAACGGAATGAAGATAATTCGAGAAGGAGGAGTTAATATAAGATATGTAGAAATGATAGACTAATTGATCACAGGATCTTCTCAAGCCCGCAAAACTTGAGAAGATCCTTTTTTCTTGCTCCAGAAAATTAACTATGGTATAATTTAACTGTTGATAAGTTAATCTCAAATTTATATGAAAGAATTACTAGCTAAACTGAGTGATTTAAAGAAGAAAATCCTTAATCAAAAGGACTGTCTTTGACTTGGGGAAAAAGCAAAAGGAAATTACCAAATTAGAAAAAGATATCCAAAAACCTAGTTTCTGGCAAAATCAAGAAAAGGCAAAAAAAATAACTCAAAAATTAAGTAGCCTAAAAGAACAAGTCAATTTATGGGAAGAAATGGGAAAGGAAGCCCAAGAGCTGATTGATTTAGGCAAGTTAATAGAAAAAGAACCTGAGAAAGGACTGGAGAAGGAAATTGAAAAACGATATAAAACTTTGAATAAAAAATTTGCTGAACATGAACTTGAGGTTTTACTTTCTGGGAAGTATGATCAAGCTAATGCTATTTTATCTATCCATGCTGGAACTGGAGGAATGGATGCTCAAGATTGGTCATCTATGCTCCTTAGAATGTATTTAAGGTTCGCTGAAGCCAAAAAATGGAAATCAAATATTCTAGATAAGTCCCTGGGAGCAGAAGCAGGAATAAAAAGTGTCACTTTGGAAATCCAAGGGCCTTATGCTTATGGGCATCTTAAAAGAGAAGCCGGAGTTCACAGGCTAATTAGACTTTCTCCATTCAATGCGGCAAGCTTAAGAGAAACATCATTTGCTTTAGTTGAAGTTTTGCCTGAGATTGAGGATGTAAAAGAAGTAGAAATGAAACCAGAGGACTTGGGGATAGATACTTTTAGATCCGGAGGCAAAGGAGGCCAGAATGTTAATAAAGTAGAAACAGCTGTTAGAGTTACCCATATACCTTCTGGTCTCGTGGCTGCTTGTTCCGAAGAACGTTCCCAAGTTCAAAATAAACAAAAAGCTCTGCAAGTACTTGCATCTAAACTGATCCAAAAAAATCTAGAAGAAAAGGAGTTGACCCAAGCAAAACTCCGTGTTTCTCAAGAATCCGCCAAATGGGGCGCTCAAATTAGATCTTATGTATTACATCCTTATAAATTAGTTAAGGATCATCGAACAGGGGTCGAAGTTAAAGATGTAGAAAAAGTACTTAATGGCAGCTTAGAGCCACTTATCGAAGCAGAACTGAGAAAAAAGTTTTAAGTTTTTAAGTTTCGGTCACCTTCGGTGACCTCTAAGTTTATAAGTTTAACTTATAGCGAGGATTGGAAAGCCGAGCGAAACTTATCAACTTATAAACTTACTAACTAATTACTATGATCAAATTCCAAAACGTCTCTAAAATCTATCCAGGAGATATTGCTGCCCTTTCTGACATAAACTTAGAAATAAAACCGGGAGAGTTTGTTTCTATTGTTGGTCAATCAGGCGCAGGAAAAACTACCCTGGCTAGACTTATTACTGCTGAAGGAAGGCCTACATCTGGAACTTTAGAGGTTTTTGGCCAGGATGTAGGCAAAATGTCAAGGCGATTTTTTCCTAGACACAGAAGAAAAATCGGGGTAGTTTTTCAGGATTTTAAACTTTTGCCAAAAAGAACTATCTATGAAAACGTTTCTTTTGCTATGGAAGTATGCGATATGTCTGATGAAATAATAAAGAAAGACATACCGCATCTTTTAGGTCTGGTGGGATTGAGTTCAAAAGCAAACCAATTTCCTCAAGAACTCTCAGGAGGAGAACAACAAAGGGCATCGCTTGCTCGGGCATTAGCTCATAAACCAAAAATTCTAATTGCTGACGAACCAACAGGGAATTTAGATTCTTTGATGGCTCAAGATATTGTCCAATTACTTTTAAAGATAAATCATCTGGGAACTACAGTAATTTTAGCTACCCATAATAAAGATATTGTCAATAGAGCGAGAAAGAGAGTAATCGCTTTGAAAGATGGAAAAATTACCTCTGATAAAGAAATGGGAGGATATAATATATGAAGTCGAATTCATTAGGTAGAGTAATAAAATTTGGAGCAACTGGTTTTTGGAGGAATATTTGGTTATCTGTAGCCACAATAATTATTATTACTCTATGTCTTTTAATCTTCAGCAGTCTTGTAATATTAAATACCTTAACTAATACTGCTATAAAGTCTGCTCAGGATAAAGTAGACATAAGCGTTTATTTTAAAACATTGGTTCAAGAACCACAAATTCAGAGTATTGTTTACGATCTGGAAGAGCTTCCCGAGACCAAATCTGTCCAATATATTTCTCGGAAGCAAGCTCTAGAAAATTTTACTGAACTTCATAAAGATAATCCTGTTATTCTAGAATCACTTGAAGAGCTTCAAGAAAATCCTTTAAGAGCAACTATAAACATCAAAGCTAATGATCCTGTAGAATATCCATCCCTGGTTTCTTTCTTGGGCCAAGAAAAATACCAACCATTTATTGAAAAAATTAATTACAATGACAATAAGCCTGTTATTGATAAACTCATCTCTATATCCAATACTGTCAAAAAGGTAGGTCTGGGAGTAAGCGCGGTATTTCTGATTATTTCTCTAATTATGGTTTTTAATACTGTAAGATTAACTATTTATTCAAGACGAGAAGAAATAGAAATAATGAAATTGGTTGGCGCGACTAATTGGTATACCAGATGGCCATTTCTTATTGAGGGGATACTCTACGGATTTTTTGCAAGTGTTGCCTCTTTATTAATTCTATATCCTATCTTAAGACAGATTTCTCCAAGAATAACTTCATTTTTTGGTGGATATGGACAAGATTTGCTAGCTTATTTTGTTTCGCATCTTTGGATGATTATCGCCTTAAACATGATCGTGGCTATATTCTTAGGAGCAATTTCTAGTTTAATAGCAATTCGTAGGTATTTGAAGGTATAAGATATCTAGAATATTGACAATATATTTCAAGTTTGTTAAGATTATCTAACGAAAATTTATTATAAGGGAGGCAACAATGGCTTGTTCTGTAGATGAAAAAACTGCAAGGAAAGTAGAGGAAGAAAAGATAGGCGCTAATTTGGCTTATTGTCCGTTCTGTGGAAAAGGACTCTTCTGGATAGCAACTTTTGACCTGTTAGTAGCCCTATTTACCTCAGGCAAAAAATCGATTTTGGCCAATTTACCGAACGGTTGGCAAGCTCACAAGAAATGTTACGCAAAGCATTTAAAAATCTAACATTGTTCTAGGTCCTGGTGGATTGTTTCCTCTTGTAGATAAGAGGCAGAGAGCATGATATGTATACATTACCGATGTATGCATATAATGGTCGCAAACAAGATGCAAAACTTCATGCTCCCTCGCTAAAAGGTAGTAGCGTAATCCCTTAGTTAGTAGGACCCTCGGAACAGCAAAAGGGTGACACTTGGAAATCCCTTTGTCTATCAGGGTTTATGCCTTGATAGATTCTTCCTTCTTGTAGATAAGAGGCGGGAAGAGGACTTAACAAGAAAGAAAAGAAAAATCTCTTCTTAGGGTGAGGGATAGCGACCTTGGAGGGAACTGCTTTCTAGAAAATTGCTAGAGGAGTAACACTTGGAAATCTCCTCGTCCACCAGGATTTCTCTAAAATTGGAGGCGAACGAATTAGATAAAGCTTTTCAAAAAGCCAAACTAATTAATTCGCCTTTTTTATTTTAATAAAAAACTCGAGACGAGGGTCTCGAGGGGGAAACTGACTTGACATTATAGAACGTCAACTTTCCAAAGCTTCTTCTGCTTTATCTAAATCTTGCCGAAAATTATCTCTGTTCGTAAAAACCGAATTATGTGATTTCACATAAGAAATAAATTTGGCAAAATTTTCAATATTCATAGAAAATAAGCCGATGTATTCCCGAAATATATCCATTGTATTATTTCGGAGTTTTTTCTCACACTCGCATTTGCCCGGAGCACGATACTCTCTATTGGATTCACCTAACTCTCTCTCAAGCTCGTTTAAAAAACATTCATATACTTGTGTATCTATTTTACTCTTTTCCTTTAGCTTCAAATATGTTGTTGCTATAAAAGCATAATTAAATACTTCTGCTTTATGACCTCCATTAAAAATTTTCCCATCTCTTTTCTTGCGAATAATCAAATTCCCATCTCTTTTCTCGCGAATAATCAAATCTAAAAAAGCATGATGAGTTTCATGAAATAAACATCCCCATAAATTTTGCGGATAATTTTTTTGTATATTCCTATTATTAATCCCCATTTTAACAAAACCAGAACGGTAATATCTTGCTCTACTTGTTGAATCATCTAATTTTATATTTATCTGACCATCATTCCATGTTTGACCAAAAACTTCTTCAATAGCTGGAAAAGCAATATCCTCGATACAATCAAGGTATGTTTGGAGTTTTTTGACCACTTCGGTTTGCTCTGAAAATTCCGCTATATTTTCAACGATATAATGTTTTGTTTCCATAAAATTTTTTAGTATTTTTAGGATGAAAAGACATTATGTTCGGCATACACAAAATTTGAATTTATACGAATAGAAATTGCCCAGCAATGAGTTTTCTGCTTTGATTATAGCAGGTTTTTATAATTAAAAGAATAAAAACAACCCAGTGATTGGATCTTTGTTTTTAGTTGCCTTTTTTTTGGTTTTCTTTCTCATAATTTTCTACTTCCTGTAATTTAATACCCTGCGGCTTCTGCCCCATATACAGCTTGCTGGTGTGTAAATCCTTCGTATTCTAATTGCTCAATTAGTCCATCTCGTGAAAATGCCGAATAATCTAAATAAGATTTAGCTTTTCTTACTGCTTGCTCATTCCAGTCAGCTCCGCAATTATCTGCCCCATATACAGCTTGCTGGTGTGTAAATCCTTCGTATTCTAATTGCTCAATTAGTCCACTATAAGAAAAAGCTGTATAGTCTAAATAATCTATTGCCTTTCCTAATGCGTTCTTTTCCCCTAATGTTGCTTCGGCTTCAGGCTCAGGCTCTGGCTCTGGTTCAGGCTCTGCTTCTTTTTTAACTTGGTTTGTAGTTTCTGGCTCTGGTTTGTCTGCCTCTACTTTGTCCTCTGCTTCGGGTATTGTTTCTACTCTTTCTTGTTCTGTTGCGGGTGTTGGTGCTATCTCTGGTTCTGGCTCTGGTGTTGTTTCTGACCCTAATACTCCCGTATCTACTTTCTCTTTCGCTTCTTTCGTCTGTGTTGGTTGTGCTACTTTTTCTTCAGGTTCGGCTGTTACTCCGGACAAAAAAAGAAAAACAAATAGTGCTACTCCAAAAATCAACCCTATCTTCTTTCTTGTAATTTTTCTTTTGATAACACTGGTAAAGATAGCTGGGCTTATCAGCCCTACAATTAAACCAATAAACGAAATGAGAAATAAACCTAAAAATAAATTTGACATGGCTTTTTAATGTTAATTGTTAAAATTCTTCGACCTTTATCTTCTACTTCCTCTAATTATAGTTATAGGAAGTTCAGGGCTATTAAATATCTAATAAGGGAAGAATTGAACAATTTTAGAGTAAATTTGCCAATTTTTAATTCTAAACTATTGAGAACTTAATAACTGTTTAGGATCATATTTATTCATTCCGGCATTTGGCCAAATTTCTCCAATGAACAACTGCCCATTAGACAATAGCATAAACATTACTCGTTTAAACGGATAATTTATAGTATTTATAGATTTGTTAATTTTCATTAAATCAATTTTTCCTCCCATTTCCAATATCAAAAATAACGATGTATTGGTTCTCGCATATTTTTTAGGAATTTCATTTAAATAATCAATTAGAAATTGCGTATCTTTTTTCGGAGAATTCCCAAAATTCTTACCTAATCGTTTAAGCTGAAAAGATTCTCCCTTTATTCTACCCGAGGCTAATGGGCCCGGAGCGATAATGACATCAATTGGCGTATCTTCTTCTATTTGCTTTCTTAGAATATCTCTAATCTGGTCAATAGTTGCAGAACCTTTCGGTGGTATATATCGGCTATACTTATTTTTAATACTAAATCCGATTACGCATTTTTTATTCCATTGTTCTTGGCAAAATTTACTCAAAATAATAGAGACAATAAACTCGTAATCTTTTGATTCAGAACCCTTGCCATAAGAATATAAAAAATCCATAATAGCATCTTCATTAAAAACTATAATTTCCATATTTTTGCCGAATCCTTAGTGAACGTGAAAAATCGTGCCTGGGGAGGTAGGATTTCCACCCCGCACCTTTTGTATTTTGTCTTATACCCAGAGCTCCGGGGCTTGGATTCGAACCAAGATCAGAAGAACCAGAATCTTCCGTCCTACCATTAGACGACCCCGGAACACTGGAAACAAGCACTCCTTTGAAATATAGAAAAGGTGCGGGGATCATGGAGCCAGAGTCCATCGCCTCACCACTTGGCTACTTCCCATTTTTATTCAAGTTTTGTTTTAACAAATTCAGGATATCCTCTTAAAAACTCCTCTATATCCATTTCTCTTTTTCCTTCCAACTGAATTCTCTCCAATTCTAGCATATTTTCACCTGTTTGTACAGCCAATTTACTGTCAATTTTATACACTTTTCCCGGCTCTGTTTTATTAATATTTAATACTTTCGCTTTAACAATCTTTAATCTTTTGTTATTCCAAAAACAAAAACTTCCTGGCCAAGGCATAAAAGCTCTAATCTGTCTCTCTATAACTTCAGCAGATTTATTCCAGTTGATTTGTCCATCCTCTTTCTTTAGTATTTTAGTATAAGTAGCGTTAGATTCATCTTGGGTTTTTGGTTTAATTTGGCCAGAGAACCATTTAGGCAAAGTCTCTATTAACAATTCGGCTCCCATCCTCGCTAATTCGTCATGAAGTTCAGAAAACGTTACATCTTTTTGAACTTTGCACTTTGCACTTTGCACTATTTCCCCGCGGTCCATTTTCTCATCCATTAATATAATTGTTACTCCAGTTTCTTTATCTCCATTTAAGATGGCAGCTTGAATAGGGGAGGCACCCCGATATTTAGGGAGCAGGGAAGCGTGAATATTAATACAGCCATATTTAGGAATTTCTAAAATCTCTTTAGGCAAAATTTGACCATAAGCTGCAACAACAATCAAATCAGGATTAAGATCTTCTATTTTTTGTATACAATTTGGGTCTGATATTTTTTCAGGTTGAAATACTGGAATATTAAGTTTCAGCGCTAATTCCTTGACTGGAGAATAAATCTCTTTTTGTTTCCGCCCTATTTTTTTGTCCGGTTGAGTAACTACAGCAATAACTAAATAACCTGAGTTTATTAATTTTTCTAAACTCGGTTGAGCAAAATTTGGCGTTCCGAAAAAGATTATTTTGTAATTTTTTTTCTTCATTTTGATTGACAATGAGTTATTAATATGCTAAAATTTAGCTAAAATAAGGAGGGAATTGTTCTTTCAAAAGGAGATGAAAATGCAATGGTATTGGTGGGTTTTAATAATTTATGTAGGGGTTGGGATTATTCTAAATTTTATTGTGTTCTTCAATTCCTTAGGAACGACTCGGGCTACTACAATAAGGGAGGTAATTTTGGTTGCCACCGTCGGACCATTTGTCATGTTCCTTGTCGGTATAGCTCTTCTGTTGCATTGCCTGGGCATCATCCGTATTGAACAATATCCAATAATATAAAATAAAGGAGGGTAAAAATGAAAGAATTAAGCCGAGAGGAAAAGGTGGAGGAATTCAGAATTCAGTTTGGAGAGAAAACTAGAAAAGGAGAATTATCTAGTTTGATGGATGATATACTGAATCCAGTCAATCTCTCCCAAGGAGGAAAAAAATGCAATGGTATCAGTGGTTAACCACAAGTATAGGCTCGTATATGATAAGTGGGGTAACTCTGGCTCTGGTAGATTTACAAAGACAAAAGGGAAGTCCTTATCCGCTTACAATCTTAGACTTTTTAGGAGTCACTTTCATCGGACCATTTCTCTTGGTATGTTTCTATGCACTTTCAGGAATGGACTGGTTAAATTGGCGTCTCTAATTTCGAAGGAACCTCTAAGGAGATGACTGGACATTGTAATTCGGTCATCTCCTCTTTTTTATAACAAACTTTCTGGATCAACGTCTACTTTCCATTTATCCGGCACTAGACTCAATAATTTATTTTTGACATTTGCTTGCCCCGTAGGCTTGCCCTTCGGTGCACTTTGCGCTTTGCACTATCTTTCCTTGGTCCATTTTTTCATCCATTAATATAATCGTCACTCCAGTTTCTTTATCCCCACTTGGGATAGCTTGATGAATAGGGGAGGCACCCCGATATTTAGGAAGTAGGGAAGCGTGAATATTAATACAACCAAATTTAGGAATTTCCAAGATTTTCTTAGACAAAATCTGGCGTTCCAAAAAAGATTATTCTATAATTATTCTTCATTTTACTTGACAATAAGTTATTAATATGCTAAAATCTAGTCAAAATAAGGAGGGAACTGTTCCTTCAAAAAGGAGACAAAAATGTTATGGTATCATTGGTTGTGTATAAACTTGTACATAGTATCTGGTCTAATTTTGTCTTTGTTAGCTTTACGAAAACAAAGAAGAAGTAAGGGAACTATACGTTCAATCACGACTCTGGGGTTTATAGGACTCATTTTTATCGGACCCTTTGGATTGCTAGGGCTTGCTGTAATAATGGTAATTTTTGCTCTAGGAACAGGTCTGATCCGTCTAGGAACAGGTCTGATCTGTTCAATTATGAGAGTTAAGAGATGATGGTACTCTAATTTCGAAGGAAAAACTCTTAAGGAGATGACTGGACATTACAATTCAGTCATCTCCTCTTTTTTATAACAAACTTTCTGGATCAACATCCACTTTCCATTTATCCGATACCAGACTCAATAATGTACTTTTGACATTTGACATTTGACATTTGACTTTGATTATCATGTGCCAACAATATCTATTTCTAATTCTATACACAAAAGCAGGCGTTGGCCCAAAAATAACTACTTGTCTGTCCATTTTTAATTGTTTTACTCTTCGCCTAAGTATTCTTGCAAGATCTTGGGCTTCTTTTTTTGCTCTATCTTGATTTTCGTCTAGATAAATTAGATTTATTAGCTGAGAGAAAGGGGGATAGGATAATTCTTTTCTAGCTTTGATTTCTTGATTGTAGAAAGATTTATAATTATCCTGAACAACTAATTTAATGGCTGGATGATCAGGATTATATGTTTGGATTATAACTCCAGATTGACTTGTCTGTCTAATCAAACGGCTAAGCAATTGAAATGTTCTCTCCCCAGCTCTAAAGTCTGGAAAGTTCAAACTTATATCAGCTGAAATAATTCCTAAAATTCCTACTTTTGAAAAATCCCAGGTCTCATTAATCATTTGGGTTCCAATCAGAATATCAATGTTATTTTTAGTAAAATCATTATAAATTTTATTATATTCTTTTTTAGTACTTGCTTGATCAATGTCTAATCTTGAAATCTTTGCTTTGGGAAAAAGCTTCTTAGTCTCAAGTTCAACTTTCTCGGTTCCTCCACCAAAATATTTAATATTATATCCTTTACATTTTGGACAAACTGCAGGAAGAGTTTTAGTGTACCCGCAATGATGACAAATTAAAACTGGAGAAGGCGTCGTGTGATAAGTTAAAGGGATGTTACAATCAGGACATTTCTCTATATAACCGCAATCCCGACACAAAACAAATGTAGCTAGTCCCCGACGATTGATAAACAAAACCACTTGCTTTTTATTTGCAAGATTTTTTTTAATTCCTTCAAAAAGCTCCTCAGAAAATATACTTCGATTTCCTTTTCTTAACTCTTCTCTCATGTCTATAATTTGAAGACGTGATATTTGACTGTGGCTCTTGTCCAGCTCAAACAGCTTATATTTGCCTTTTTTTGCTTGATAATAGGAGTAAATAGACGGGGTAATGCTTGATAATATAATTTTAGATTTAGTTAATTTGGCTAGCTCAATTGCCACTTCTCTTGCCTCGTATCTAGGTGTTTGGTCCCATTGTTTATAACTTGGATCATGTTCCTGGTCTACAATAATTAAACCTAAATTTCTTGCCGGAGCAAAAATAGCAGATCTTGGGCCAATAATAATCTTTGCTTGTCCTGATCTTATTCTCAGCCACTCTTTATACCTTTGGCCAAGAGACAATCCACTATGGATCACGGCCAGATTTGACTGACCAAAATGATTAACAAATTTCTGAACAAGCTTTGAAGCAAAAGAAATCTCTGGAACTAAAACTATAGCTTGTTTACCCTTGCTTACCATTTTGCTAAGTAGACGTAAATATATATTTATTTTCTTAGATTCAGCTTTCTGATTGTGAAGAAGAAAAATATCAGGAGCATCAGATTTATTAATAATGTTAACTGTTTTTTGTCCAGCTTCAGCCAAATGCGGCTTTGGATTCTTAAGATCCGACTTCTTTAAACTTTGAACTTTTAACTTTGAACTTTTAACTACTCGGGGTATCATCCTTTTAACCACTATTCCCAAAGGCGCATGATAATATTCACTTATCCAAAAAGCAAGTTTAATTTGTCCAACACTCAACACAGGAATTTCATCTACAATGCTAACAACTGGTTTAAGTTTATACTTTTTAATATTTAATATTTGATATTTAATATTTATTATTATCCCTTGTCTTTCTTTATTTCTGAATGAAACTGTAACCAATTGGCCCTTTTTTGCTTTTCCCCCAAGTTTTTGGGGCAGGGTATAGGTATAAATCTGATCTTTTGATAAAGGGACATGAGTTATGGGAATAACTTGGACGATTTTTTTATTCATATTTCTCCACTGTAAATTTATAAATTATCAGTTCATCTCTCGCAGGATCAATACCACCTTTTTGGGCTGCTATAGAAATCTGTTTTTCTACTTCATCCACATCTTCTACATCTGGAAGCAATAATCCTTTTCGACCATCAGAAGTGTTGACAGTTATCCCGTATTTCTTAGGGTCAAGTTCATCAAGTAATTTTATGCGTTTTGGAGGGCTTAAAATGGATATTTCAATGGAGACGAGATTTAGTTCATCTTTGGTTAAAGGGACGAATCTAGGGTCTCTTAGAGCGGCTGAGAGGCTATTTTCAATGATTTCTTGGGCAACATTAGGTTTTGTAGGTAAATATGTCCCAATACAACCCCTAAGCTGTTTTTGACCATTTTCTCTCTTCCACAAAGTCACAAAAACCCCGGCTTTTCTCTTATACATCTCTTTAGGTAAATCATCCGGAACATCAATAATTTTACCAGTTTTAAAATAGGTTTCTATTGACTTTTTAGCTAATTTGATATAGGAATTCATGGCTTTATTTTAGCATTTCAGAAAGTTTTAAGCAAAAAGAAAAGACCTAGGAAAACTTTCCAGAATTCCTAGGCCTGACAAGCAATGTTAATTTTTATTATCTTTTTACCTCCTAATGTTATTCTAACTTACAAGTTCTAATTTTGGACACCCCTGCTGAATTTTACAATCTGGATCAAAGTCGAAATTGTCACGTCCACCACATACAGGACAGATTATCAGTGATCCATGAAGCAATTGTCGATCAAAAGGCTCAAGAATATTCCATCCGAATTTTTTCAGAACTTTTTTGCTTTCCTCTGACAAACAATCAAAATCAGCTTCAGTTATCCCGTGTGTCTCTATATCGGGGAATTTCCCTGGCACATCACGATACCCACAATGGTCACAACTAATTTCTTCAACTACTATTACATAAGGCATGACCTCACCTTCCTTTCTTACCTAAAAGATAGATCTCCTTGTTCAGCCAATTAAAGTACCTCACACAGAATTCCCGAGTCAGAAGCGCCTGCCAATACCAATCTACATTGTGACAACAGAATGCTGTTCGATGCTCAAATGAATCTTTAAGAAGCTTAAGTGTCATAATGTTATACCACATCGACGCATCAGTGTTTAAATAGATATCACCACTGTTGATACTTCCCCCAGCCCAGACGCCATATACTCCTCGATCATCGATTGATACCCTCATTATTTTGAAATTCTTGAGAAGTTCTTTTTGTTGTTCTTCAGTCCTCTCATGATATCCAAGCAGGATATTCTCAAACGGAGTAGAACGCTCTTGGGCTTGTCTGTTTATATCTCTTTTTATCGTATTGCTTATGTTTTCAATATTCTCACGTCCCTGTTTTGCTGTTACCATTCTATATCCTTTTGGTAAAGGACAAACAAATGAGCAACCGCTGAGTCCGAAATCAGAAAGCGAAATTGGCACCATGTCCCTGGTTAAAATAAATAAATCCTGTCTGACAATCTCCTCAGTCATTTCATATGCCTCCTTTTCTAAGCTTTCTTCGCCACAATTATCATATCTCTGGAATTCCAAATATGATCACCTCTATCAAAATCACCATACACTCTCTGGATATTTAATCCCGTTCCGTCTAACATCCCTTTAAGTTCAGTCAAATCGTACATCCGTAAAGAGAGATGTTTTTCCTTTCTAGTGCCATCTGGATAGATGAGGATTTCACGAGCATTATTCCTTCCTGTTTTAAAGTCAAATCTTCTCTCCTCCAAACACAACAAACCATTTTCGCCTTCTCGCCAATCTCTTTCCCTGAAGTTTCGTATTAGCCAATCTCTGCTCATCAACTGGATTAAGAATTTACTTCCTGCTTTAAGAGTATTAGAAATTCCTTCTAGCACTAACAGATTATCTGTCTCTTTCTCAAAATATCCGAAAGCAGTGAACATGTTAATTACAGCGTCAAATTGCTCTTTAAAAGGAATCTTTCGCATGTCACCTTGAATAAAGTCTACATTCTCAATCCCTCTTTTCAATGCTTCTCTCCCTGCTTTTTTTAAAAACAGTCTGCTCCTATCTAGTCCTGTTACATTATATCCTCGTTTAGCCAGTTCAATTGAGTGTCTGCCATGTCCACAACAAAGATCAAGAACCTTAGCTCCTTTTTCAAGTTTCAGCATCCATTCCAAACCATTTACTTCCCTTAAAGTGCGTTCTTCAGTCAACTCCGGTCCATAAACTTGTAAATAATCTTCCCCAAAAAACTCATCTTCTTCCCACCACTTTTTCTGTTCCTTCATTCTTTACTTCTCCTTTCTATCTTGAATTTTTCCTTTAGGCAATACACGCCAATCCTTTTGTCTTTTGATAAACTTCTTATTTCCAGATTCTTATGGGCATGCAGAAATATCTATATTCTTCCATATCTGTAGGAAATAGAACTAGAGGTTTTGAAAGGTCAAGGGGAAATCTGAGATATACCTCTTTAGATTCAGAAGGAAGAACCTTCAGAAAGTCTATCAGAAGTTCACTGTCAAATGTCCTTTTTTTAAGACTCTTCCCATTAAGATTATCCATCCCTATTTTCACAGATACGCTATTTCCTTGTTTCTTGTTTCTAGCAGAAACTTTCAATATATCTGGTCTATAATGAGTTGAGAATTCAATTCTTCGACAAACTTGGCGTGCCTGTTTCAATGCACCTAACAATTCCTGGCTCCTCATTTTTAGTTCATTATCTGATTTTTGCTTTTCAAGGATAGCCCCTTGATGGTGAGGAAATCTTCTTCTAACTAGATAAGATATTAGACTAACCTTGTCCATTTCGAATAATATTCTCGGCATCCAATCATCAACTAGCCTATATATTTTTATTGTATCTATCTTTCTACCTAAAAATCCTTTTAGAATTCTTAGAGTTTTAGCTGGTAAGATCAGTTCTACCTTCTCATCTAATTGCGACGAAATTTTCTCTGACTTGATAGCCATCCCACGTCCATCAGTGGCTACCATAATTAACTTTTTGCTATCTACTTCTAGTAATCCTCCATTCAACTCGGGCTTATCTTCTGTTTTGTAAGCAGCAAATAGAGTCTGATCTATCATCTCTTTAAGTGCGCCTTGAGACAATTCGCAAATATATTCCTTCTTCCCTTTCTCAAAAGACAAAAAATCTTCAAAAGGTAAGCTCCTACTAGACTTGAATATCCCTTTAAACTTTCCCGATTGCAAACACATTTTATTGCCTTCCAAAGCCTCAATTTTTACCTCAGATTTTGGCAACAATTTTACTAACCTAGGTAACTTGTTATTTGATAAAATAAACCATCCTTCCTTTAATACCGAACACGGAATAGTATATTTTATCATTGTCTCAAAATCTGTAGCAGTAAGTACTAAGTTCCCATTCTCTGTTTCTAGAAGAAGAGAGTTTTGAAGAGGTGAGTGGGTAGTTAGATATGTCTTTTTCAAAAGTATTATCTTCAGCTTACTCATAGCTTTTCTTAAATCTCTTTCCCGACAAATAACTTTCATCGTCTCTCTTTTCATTGTCTCTTCTTTCACGAGCGCCCATTTCCATACCCCTTTGACATCCTCAGAATATCTCCAAATTCGACCACATTCGCAAGTTATTCTGAACTGTGCTGCATGTGGGGAAAATACCAAGTTCTTGATAACTTCAATGTTAAAAATATACCCCTTATGCCCTAACATTTCTGTCTTTTCGGTTAGCTTCTTTCTACATATACATTTCATTCTTTTCTCCTCCTATATTTTTATTCACTTGGAAAAGATCCTCTTTTTCTTGGATTTTCCTCTTATCTGGTAATAATCCACGTTCTTCCCATTTTTTCCCTCTAATATTTCTTGTATAAGATAATCTATCTTAACAAAAATGATCAACTTATGTCAAGCTAAATTCAGCCACCATATATCCAACCCCAAATGGTCCTTCATAACTTAAGATTTGAGTTTTATACTTAAGGCCATCCAAAGTACCCAACAAAATAATAATTGATCTCAACCCACATTCTCCAGCCTCTTCTACTAGATTTGGCTCCATATTCAAAATGCCTTTGACATCACCTTTTTTGAGTAATTCAACCAATTTCTTGTCAAATTCTTTGCCTCGTACAGAATACCCAGCCGGAGCGTCAGGAGTAAGACGATGAGACAAATCTCCAGAAGCAATAATTCCTATTGTTTTCTTGCTACATTGCTCTATTGTTTCATTGATTATCTTACCAAATTTGAAGTGTGTTTCGTAATCTAGATACGAGAATGCCATGGGAACTAATTTTACTTTAGGCAAATTTTTAGTCAGATAATAAAGTGGTACTAGGCATCCATGGTCAAGCGTAGATTCAGAGAGTAGGGAAGTGGGAATACTTTGTTTTTGGGCTTCTTTACAAATAGCTTTTATTAACTCCTGATCCCCAGAAAAACTCATTTTAGTCTTAAAATCACCAAATTGGCTAAACCCTCCAGAAAATTCTTGAGCATTCTGGATCACAAAACTATCCGTAGCCACTGGTCCATGAGGAGAAATAATGACAATGGTATCTGGCTGAGCCTTCTTTAAATCTTGAGCTACTTTTTCTAGAGCTTTAATTGTACTCTGAACTTGGCTCAGATTTTCTTGACCAATAGTTGGAATGATGATTGGGGGATGGGGAGAGATTGAAGCAAAACTAATTCTTGACATTTAGTTATTAGTATGATATATTGATACGAATAAGAAAGGAGGGGAATGAAATGAGAGAAATTGTGGAATATGCCAAAAAGATTTTTGATGTAGCTGGCATAGTGAATAATTTTCTAATTCTCGGACTAGAATCAAGAACTGATAGGGATCTCGATACATTTATCTGGGATGGGAAAAAGTGGAAATTTCCAGGATTTTACCGGTACTTTACCCCCAAAGTAAAGCTGGTTATTCAAAGGATCAGGGAAAAAGGATTCCGGGCACAACAGATAAGGTATTCCAAGTTGAACATCAAGGAACTGGCGGTAAGAGCTGGTTTGGGGAAATGGGGAAAGAATTCTTTAGTCATACACCCAAAATATGGACCTTGGCTAAGATTTGTTGCCATTGAAACTGATGCATCCTTGCCTCAAGCGCTACTAATTCGAAACTCTCGTGCAGTTTTCCCGGGATGTAAAAATTGCGACAGATGCCTTTCAGCTTGTCCAGTAATAGGTTTGCTAGAACCGTTCAGATTAAGAAATAAAGAGAAATGTCTAGCTTATGTCCAGCTGGCAACTCCACTGACAGTCTCGCCAACTACAACCTCAATCCGTCGCTGTGACAAATGCCTAACGGCATGCATGCCACAATCAAGAGAATAATAGATAACTCTTGGTTGTGGTTTTTTTATTTTCAAAATTTAAATTTTTTCTAACTGGACAATAATCGCAAAATGCTTGTGAGGAATCTTATCGTCATAATCAATTTTATTTCTTGTAACATCACTAGTAAAATCTAGTATCTTAAATGGAAGTTTCTTTAGAATAGATTTTACTTTTTCTGGAGAACATATTTCTTCTAATCGCTGGGTTTTAAGGAATAATGTCTTTTGATAAAGATGGACAACGCCAAACCCACCTTTTTTAAGAACCCTTGCTATCTCTTTTAAACTTTTCTGAAGATTGGTGCTATGTAAGACTGCCATAGAGTATACACCGACAAAATACTCGTCAGGGAAAGACAAATTTTCAACGTCGGCTACTTTGAAATTGACATTATCTTTTAAACATTCATCCTTTAATAATCTCTTTTTATTTTTTTGGGCTAATTTTATAACCTCCGGGGCAACATCAATACCAACTATATTATACCCTTGTTTTGCTAGATATATGCTATCTCGTCCATTTCCGCATCCTGCCTCTAAAATGGTTCCTTTAAGAATTTTTTTATCTCGGAGAAGTTTTAAAAAGTCTAAAACCAATTCAGAAGGTTCAAGTGAGACAGCCCAGTGAGGAAGTTTGTTAATATTCTTATAACTTTTAATCCATTCTTCTTTTTTCATGTTTTTTAAAAATCTTGATTTTTACTTTAAAATTAAATTTAAATCTTCGTTGCACTGAATAACTTTTTAAAAATTTTTTGGAAAAAACTCACTGCAAAATAGATAAAGTATCTTAATATAGTTGAAATTTGATTCGTTTTTCTTACGGGCTTATTCTTGAGAGTATCAAGGACGGCCGTCACTCCGCTTTTATCATATCGTTGCTAAGATTATTGGTGGATAAGGACAAACCACTACAAAATTCAGTAATTTGACATTTTATCCTATTTTTGATAAATTAACTAGTGGATAAAAAATTAAATTAGCTATTTCACAATAAAAAAGAGGAAGAGGGGGACAGAATGAAAACTATCAAAAAGATTGCGTTAAAGGGAATTATTGAGGAGAAAATTCTACCAAAACCTTCTCAGAGAAAGCTTTTTGTGTCTGAGGGATCAGTAGAAATCTCCTTATTGGATTATTTCTCTGATGAAGAAGCTGAACTGATTTTAACGAATTTCAGCACCTTCCAGGATTTACTAGTTCAGCGAATAGAAGCTTCAGTCAAGGCTTCTTTCCCAGAGATAAGGCTAAGAAGAGAGAAAGACTATACTATTACCCTGGTTATCGGAGATCCAGGCCTGAATATGGCCGCAGAATGGAGGTGGAAGTGAAATTGATGCCTTTATAAGTTTTTTGTAAGGGAGCTTGTGGTTAATCAAGCTCCCTTCTTTATTTTAAAATTAAATCTAAATCTTCGTTGCACTGAATAACTTTTTAAAAATTTTTTGGAAAAAGCTATAAGTAAAGTATATAAAGTATCTTAACGTAGTTGGTATTTCACTCATATTTCTCACAGAATTGGTTTTGAGGAGATTAATAGCGGCTACTACCCCTTTATTATCATAGCATTTTTGCAGATCTGCCATTATTTTACTCAGAATATAATCATCAGCATGTCTTACTATTATTTGGGTAAACAGTGCCCATTTATAATTAAATAAGGGATTCTCTTTACATAATTCAGAATACTTTTTTAGAAATTTGTCACTGTAATTCTTAGTTTTTATTGCTTCTGCGAGTACTTGTCCAGCAATACGTCCATAATACAAACCAGCTCTTAGTCCCTCACCAGTAATAGGGGATCCTTGACCAGCTGAATCACCCACTAATACCAAATTATTGTTATAAATTTTTTTCCGAGGAGTAATTCTTATTCTGCCATAGAAAGTTTCTTTAAACTCAAATTTAGCTTCCTTTTTAATTAAATTATGTTTTTTATAAAAATTCCAAAGATTTTTTAATTTTCTTTGTAAACTAATTTTTACCTCATCTCTATCCCAATCAGAGCGCGTATAATCAGCTACACCAATGTCGTAATATTCTTCTGTCATTGGATACAGACTCCCGGCCTTACTTATAGGTATACCTGTGGACCAAACAACCATTTGAGGATTTACCACCTCATTACCGTGATGAATTCTCACAAAGTATAAGTCCCATTGCCAATATTTTTTGTCTGACAGATTTAACGATTTAGCTACTACAGCAGGTGTTCCTGTACAATCAGCAATAATTTTAGCAGTGTAATTTGACCCGTCCTCGGTATACAGTTTTATTAGATTATTTACTTTCTCAGTAAAAGCAAATCTTTTTCCAGTAAGAATAGCTACATTATGTCGAAGTAATCTTCCTTGATAAATGGCATTCATTCTTGCTTGTTCAACAAGATATCCTCCGTATTTATTTAAGTTTTTTTCTATTTTACTATAACTGTAATTATAGATACTGAAGAACTTTAGGGAGTCAATAATTTTGGTGACTGCACCCTCTAAATTATAATTTTTTATTGTCTCTTGACAGGTTGCCCAAGATCTTTCTGAAGCTAGTAAAGTTTTACTTTCTTCGATAAGTAAAACCTTCAATCCTTTTTTGGCACATTCTAAAGTGGTAGAAAGTCCAGCCGGACCTGCTCCAACTATTATGACATCATATATTTTATTGTTCGGGTTCATTTTAGTATTATTTAAGAATTATGTTTAAGTCCTCATTACATTTGGAGCATTTGCCGTTTTTGTCGTGGCGTTTGATAAGATAGCCGGTTCTGTCTATCATTTTGGCATCACATTTAGGACAATAAGTATCCTCAGAAGTAAGGCCTGGGACATTTCCAGAATAAACATATTTTAAACCTTGGTCCAGGCCAATTTGGCAAGCTTTTTCTAAAATCTCAACAGGAGTCTCTGGTAAATTTTGAAGTTTCCAAGAAATAACCCCTGAAAATTGAGAAATATGCCAAGGAGTTTCTGGGCCTAGTTCATTTTTAATAAACTTAGCAATATCTTTAAACATCTTTTCTTGATCCGTCAGAGTAGGGATCACTAAAGTTGTTACTTCAACCCAAATACCCAATTTCTTCATCATTTTTAAATTTTCCAAAACTGGCTTGAGTCTTCCTCCACAATATTCTCTGTAGAACTTATCATTAAAAGACTTTAAATCAACATTAGCTGCATCCAAATAAGGGGAAATAAGTTTTAGAGTTTCTTTGCTCATAAAACCATTAGTTACCCAATTGTTTTTGAGTCCTTTTTTCTTAGCCAATTTCATTGTATCCAAAGCATATTCCATAAATATAGTTGGCTCAGTGTAAGTATAAGAAATTGAAGATACTTTACTACCCAACGCATCTTGGACAATCTTTTCTGGAGATAAATCCTCACCTAAGATTTGTCCTGAAATATTTGGTCCCTGGGAGATTTCCCAATTTTGGCAACTTTTACACTTAAAATTGCAGCCAACTGTAGCTATTGATAAAGAATGTGTTCCTGGTAAAAAATGGAAAAATGGTTTTTTCTCAATTGGATCAACATTCTCTGAAATGGCTTTTCCATAAGTTAAAGAATACAATTTGCCATCACGATTTTCACGCACCCCACAAATTCCTCTTTTCCCAGGCAAGGTAACACAATGATGATTACAAACATTGCATTGGATCTGCTTTTTTTTAAGTTTTCTATAAAGCAAAGCTTCTTTCATTAAGTTTATTTTACCACAATTTATCCAAAACAAAAAGAGACCCATGGCTTCCATAACTTTAGAAACCATGGGTCAAGGGATCAAGACCAACCTCCAAGAGTCTAACCAACTTTCATCCTCGTCATCTCCCATGGGGTCTTTACGAATTTTCCGCTCCTGAAATTCTGAGGAGTGAAAAATCTACCTACACGACCCAATGTTATAATGCTGGTAAAACAAATTCTATCTTCTCCTTTTCCTATATAGCAACGAACTTGCTCTTCAGCCCCTCGAATCAATTGGACTTTAAAATCTGATAAGATATCCTCTCCACTCGCAGTCCTCAACTTTACATCGTGACCAAGACCATCCTGTGGAATATCTGCCTTTCCTTTATATACCTCTTCAATATTATCATTGAAGACCATAACATCTATCTTCATTATTGCCCTCCTTATTTGTCTTTAGTTAAAAGTCTAGCAAACTTATGACTAGCTGTCAATTACGAATTATTAAAAATATCTTTATATTTCTCTTACTTTTCAAAAATACCCGTCAATGATATAATTAGATTTATGAAACACCGTATTTTTATTGCTATTAATTTACCAAAAGATATTAAGCAAAAAATAGCTTTATTTAGTCAAAATTTAAAAAGGTTTAATTGGCCGGTCAAGTGGGTAGAATTAGAGAATTTTGATATCACTCTTAATTTTCTAGGGGATTTAACTCCCAAGGAGGTTGAAAAAGTCTGTCTTATTTTAGAAAAAACAAGTAAAAATTACCATCCATTTGATCTAAAGATTGAGCGACTTAATATTTTCCCAAATCTAGCACATGTACGAACTGTCATACTTGAAGTAGAAAAGAATGATGAATTAATGAAATTGCAACAGGAGCTTTCTTCAAGACTCAAAGTTAACGAATTTAGAGTTGAGGAAAGAAAATTTAATCCTCATATAACTTTAGGAAGAGTTAAGAGGAAAAGGTTAAGGCTAGATGAAAATTTGCTAAATAATTTAAGTGTTTCCCAATCAGTCTTTACGGTGCAAAATATTGAAATAATGAAAAGTGAATTATTCCCAGAAGGGCCAAAATACAATATAGTTAAAAGCTACACCCTCCTTCGCTAAAGCTATGGAGGATAATATAAATTATGCTCTCAATAATTATTACAGCTTTCAAAGAACCAAAAACTATCATTCGGGCAATCAAGGCTTTTTTAAACCAAGGGATAGAGGATGAATTTGAGATATTGATAGTTTGTCCGGATAGAGAAACACAACAAATAGCTCTTGAGTATGCTAGAAAAAATCCAAAGATTAGACTTATTAAAGATAAAGGTCAAGGTAAACCTCAAGCTTTAAATCTGGCTTTTACTCGAGCCCAAGGCGATATTCTAATTCTCTCTGATGGTGATGTTTATATTGGAGAAAATTCGGTGAGTGAACTCGTAAAACCACTCAAGAATTCTAAAATTGGAGCATCATCTGGAAGGCCTATATCTCTAAATTCACGTCGTGATACTTTATTTGGTTTTTGGTCCCATCTACTCACAGATGCTGGAGCGCATCTAGAAAGATTAAATAGAGCAAATCAAGGAAAGTTTCTTGCTTGCTCGGGTTACTTATACGCGATACGAAAAGGTATTGTCCAGAAAATTCCTGAGAAAGTTTTATCTGATGATGTAATCATTTCTCATATAATCTGGCAAAAAGGATATAAAATTGTATATTCTCCAGAAGCAAAAGTTTATGTTAAATATCCTTCAAATTTTAGAGATTGGTTAACTCAGAAAAGAAGGTCAGCTGGAGGATATATGCAAATTAACAAATATTTCAAAAATCCACCCCGGATGCGAAGTTTTTCTAGAGAAATAATATCTGGTACATTTAAAGCTTTGTCTTATCCGAAAACACTTAAAGAGTTTTGGTGGACACTTCTACTATTCTTTGCTAGACTTTATTTATGGGTAATTATTTTTTGGGATCAAAGAATTAAAAAACCTGGTTTTGAGGAAATGTGGAAAAGAGTTGAAAGTACAAAATAAAAAATATTTAAAACTATGATTAGAGTAAGAATCGCTCCTTCACCAACAGGGCCTTTTCACGTTGGTACTGCTCGTACCACGCTTTTTAATTATCTTTATGCTAAGAAAAATAAAGGTAAGTTTATTTTAAGAATTGAGGATACTGACCCAAAACGCTCTAAAGAAGAATTTGAGAAAGATATCATAGAGGAACTTAAATGGCTGGGTCTAAAATGGGACGAGGGTCCAGATATTGGAGGGGGGTATGGTCCTTACAGACAAAGCAAACGCTTTAATATTTATCAAAAATATGCTCAGAAACTTTTAAGAGAAGGGAAGGCTTATTATTGTTTTTGCACACCCGAAGAGTTAGAAAAAGAAAAAGAAGAGATGGTTAAGAAAAAGATTGCTCCAAGATACAGCGGTAAATGTAGAGATTTAGCTCCAAAGCAAGTAGAAGATTTTAAAAGGCAAGGGCGAAAACCAATTATTCGTTTTAAAGTTCCTGAAAAAACAGTTAGATTTAATGATTTAGTTCATGGTCAGATAAAATTTGATTCTGGTCTCTTTGGCGACATAGCCATTATGGGGTCCGATGGAACACCTCTATATAATTTCAGCTGCGTTATTGATGATTATTTAATGAAAATTTCCCATGTAATCAGAGGTGATGATCATCTCTCAAACACTCCAAAACAAATTTTGATTTATGAAGCCTTGGGTTGGAAGATACCCGAGTTCGGTCACATACCTTTAATTTTGAATCCTGACCGAACCAAAATGAGCAAAAGAATAGGGGAGGTAAGAGTTTCCGGATACCGAAAACAAGGCTATCTTCCCGAAGCGTTAGTTAACTTTATGGCGCTTTTAGGTTGGAATCCGGGCTCAAAAGATGAGATATTTAGTATGAATGATCTTATAAAAAAGTTTTCTCTAGACCGCGTTCAGAAAGGTGGGGCAGTTTTTAATATTGAAAGACTAAATTGGATAAATGGATATTATATCAGAAAAATGAACCTAGACAAATTTGTCCAAGAGTGTCTTCCTTACCTCTTTAACAAAGGGTTAATTACGCCTATTTGGAGCTCAGGATCTAAGAATTTAGGAGAAAGTTTTCCAGTAGTCCCTCAAATACTTAGAGTAACAAAATATAAAATTTGTGAAACTGGTGAAGAAATATCTATTGACCAACTTAAAAAAATTATTGGTCTTGAACAAGAAAGAATGAAAAAAATAAGTGAGGTAGATGAACTTACAGAATTCTTCTTCAAGAAAGAATTAGAATATGATCCAAAGATTCTAGCTTGGAAAGATATGAGTCAAGACGAGGTTATTAAAAACCTAGAGCTTGTTCAAAATACATTAGGAAAAACTGATCACAAAAAGTATACAACAGAAAACCTTGAGAGAATTTTGAGAGGATTGAGCCAAGACAATAAACTTGAGCCAGGAAAAATTCTTTGGCCTCTTAGAGTAGCGTTGACCGGAAGAAAGGCTTCACCCGGAGTATTTGAAGTGGCAGAGATCTTAAGCAAAGAGAAAGTCTTGAAAAGAATAGGGGAGGGGATTAGGAAGTTAAAAGTTCAAAGTTAAAAGTTAAAAGTGCAAAATTCAAAGTTAAAAAGAGGATTATTTGAATTTGACAGACTCAAACAAAATGTGCTATAATATAGATGATAAATATAGAGTGTAAATTAGCATAAATCAGTATGCTAAAAAAACTTATAATTTTTGCTTTTGCTTTAGTACTTATCATAGTGCCTCTTTTTGGTAACGCAGAAACCATAGAAGAGTTAAGAAAGAAGGTTTCAGACATAGAAGAGGAAGTCTCTGGTAAAGACCAAACAATATCAAGTTTAAAAACTAAAATAGCTAATTATCAAAATATAATCGACCAGAAAAGACTCCAGTCTCAAAATCTAGCAAATGAAATCGTTATTATAGAACAAGAGATTAGAAAAACAGAAACCCAGATAAAAACAACTAGAACAAAAATAGAAAAAGTTCAATTAGAAATAGAAAAAGTCACTACTGAAATTAAGGAAAAAGAAAGGCAGATTACTCGACAAAAAGAAATACTTGGCGCTTACATTAGAGAAATTTATGATTACGATCAGCAAGGTGGTTTAGAGATTGCTTTGGCTCATGATTCATTCTCTGAATTTCTAAATCAACAGGAATATCTAGTGACCCTGGAAGCCAAAATGCAACAGACCCTGAACGAAATCCAATCTTTAAAAGTTCAACTTGAAACAAAGAAAAAAGAACTTGAGGCCAAAAAACAAGAGTTGGAAGATTTAAAAGCTAAGTTAGAGAGAGAAAGGAAAAGTCTGGAGAATCAGAAAAGATCTAAAGAAGAGCTACTTATCGAGACCGAACAAGAAGAGGCAAAATATGAAGAACTGCTTGGTCGGATAGATACACAAAAACGTTCAATCCTGGGAGATATTAACGCTCTAAGAAAGAAAAAGTCTGAATTACTTGCTGCGATTAAACGCGCTCAACAAAAACCCAAAACTAATTTATCCTCAACCGGCTGGTACTTTTCTCAAATTGATCCTAGGTGGGCATACACCACTATTGGTTGGTCTGGTTCTTATATGGCAGATTATGGTTGTGCAGTAACTTCGGTTGCCATGGTCTTCAAACATTATGGAATAAATATAGATCCAGGAACCTTAGCTAAACAGCCCATATTTTGGGAAGATTTAATTGTCTGGCCTAGACAATGGCAATTCTTAAGTTTAGTATCTAGCACTGCTCACGCTGGTGTTGATTGGTCAAGAATTGATCAAGAAATTGCTGCAAAACATCCGGTAATAGTTTTTGTTAGAGCTAATGGCAGGGGAGCAGGGCATTATGTAGTGATTCACGGTAAAGATAAAACCGGCAATTACATAGTTCATGATCCCATCTGGGGACCAAATATCTATCTAAATACTACTCAAGCTTATATTGGAGCTTTATATGGTACAAGCACAAGTATTGATCAGATGATTATTTATCATCCGTACTAGGAAAGATGAGATAGCAGATAGCAAATGGATATTTTGCGACATACGAAGTATGTTGTAACATATCTATTGTGCGACGTGCAAAATAATTAATTTGATCATTGTCAAATTTAATCATTTCATTTCATTTCCGTAACTTGTCACTTCACTTTTTTATCCAGCCACAAATCAAAGAGTCTTTTTGTATACTATAATGAGACAATATCAGATAAAATTAGGTAAAATTAGGGGATTTTAGAGAAAGATAATATAGAAAAAATAAAGAAGGGGAGACAGTAAACATTTAAATTTATTTAATTTTCTAAAATTTTTTCAATAAGAGTGGGGGAGAAGAGATATTTATGTTTGATTGGAGGTCTGCGTTACATATCTCTATTATTGTTGTATCAGTGATGTCGCATAAGGTACATTGTACGACCTAGCATCTATTCTTCCACAGCTACTAAAAAGCAGGGTTCTATCACTCCCCTGCTCTTTTTAAAACTCAAATATTATAAACTATTCAGATCTCTTCTGAATACGAAGCCTCTCTTTGAGATTCTCTAAATTTCTTAGCATCTCTTTATTTCTCTCTTCTAGCTCTATCTTCTTTTTGGCCCCAGAAATAGCTTCTAAAGCGCGCTCATGTCCTTTTGTACTTACCTCCATAGCCTTTAGGATAGCTTCTTTTGCACTATCAGGAACTTTCTCATATACTTTCTGAAGTACCTCTTCATGCTTAAAGGTGGCTTCAGAAACTTTTGTTACTAATTCTTCTACATTTTTTCCTCGGGTTCTTAATTTTTCAATATTCTCATTGACCTTATCCAAATAATTTTCATATTCTCTTTTCGCCTTCTCCGTAGCTTTCATCTTATTTTTTTGAGCCATTAATTTGAACTCAGCCATCTTTTCTTGAGCGTAACTTAGTGCTCTTTCTACTTTAGACTGGGACGAGAAAGTGAAGAACATAACTATACGTTCCCGCCACATTTTAAGAAAATAAAACGGGCTATCTGGAGTTAAACCTGGATCGGGAAGCTGATCATTATTTTGAGCCAATATCACTCCCCCACTCCCTAAAAATAAAGACAGTATTAGGACTAAGGCTATTAATTTTTTCTTCATAGGTTTTTTATCTCTTTTATATTTATATTATGCCATATTTAGTATATATTGTCAAATTCACTTTAATCTTCTTTTTATAATTTCTATTACATCTCTTAGAACCTTTCCTCTTGTTCTCTCTCCATCTATAATAAAAACTCTTGGGAATTTCTTAGCCAGATATTCATAAGTATCCCAGACATCTTTTAATTTCTCTTCTTCTTCAAAAAGCTCTACTCCGATAGAACGCTCTTTTGTTCTCTTAATACAAACTCTAGGTGAAACTTTAAGTAAAAACGTCAAATCCGGCATCATAAACTGGTCATTTATTTTAAGTAGCCAGTTTCTATCTACTTCCAAAGAACCATAAGCAACCGTAGAAAAGAAGTATCTATCGCTCACAACTATTTTACCCTGCCTAAGAGTAGGAATAATATCTTTTTCCAAATGAAAAGCTCTGTCTGCAGCAAAAAGAAGTTGGAGACATTCCATGCCAGTTCGCCAGTCATGAGTAAGCTGGCCCCTAATAAGTCCACCAATAATATTACTCGTTGGCTCTTTAGTGGCCATTGCTTTATAACCTTTTTCTCTCAGCCACCCCGAAACTAAATTAGTCTGAGTAGAGCAACCTGAACCATCTAAACCTTCAAAGGCTATGAATAATGACTTGTTAGGATTTTTGTACATGGGTTTAGGTAATCTTAAGAAATTATTTTTTACTTAATTCTTAAATTTACTCGCTAAGATTCTGCCCTGATCGGAATTTATTTTAGATGTAATCTTTTCTTCTGGAGATTAATAAAGTGGGGATTTTTAAAGAAAAATTGTTCCCTTTAATCTCGGTGGCAAAGGCAATTTTACAATTTACTTCTTAATAAACTGCAGTTTATTTCCATCGGGGTCTAAAATGCTGAAATTGGTAGCCCAGTCTTCGGTAACCAGTTCTTTTAGAAAGATAACCTTTTTGGACTTAAATTGATCGTATATTTCTTTAATATTATC
>Ga0315543_1000481_pt1 | contig 48199 bp, 47 predicted proteins | sample SalMarSW160210MG_2_FD_203098 | JGI IMG/M metagenome (GOLD analysis project Ga0315543, IMG submission 203098) | Salt marsh sediment microbial communities from the Plum Island Ecosystem LTER, Massachusetts, United States - Salt Marsh Sediment SW1601-210 ...
AGCCGACATTACCTAGGCCGATGATACCCAGTGTCTTATTTCTAAGTCCGCTGCCAACCATATCCTCTCTTTGCCATTTACCGGATTTAAGGCGACTATTTGCTTGTGGTATGTTACGTGCCAGGGCAAGCATGAGGGCGATGGTATGTTCTGCGGCAGCCACAGTATTGCCTGTAGGGGCGTTAACCACCACAATGCCCTTCCTGGTAGCGGCATCGACATCGATATTATCTGTGCCCACTCCGGCTCTGCCGACCACCTTGAGTTTCTTCCCCGATTCAATGACCTCTGCCCCTACTTGAGTTTGACTACGCACAATCAAAGCATCATAATCGCCAATTATAGCCTTGAGCTGCCCAGGCTCCAGCTTGGTCTTGATATCGACTTGAGCGTAGCTACGCAGGGATTGTATCCCTTCTTCAGCAATTGAGTCAGCGACTAAGATTTTCATCTTTTGGTTAGCTCTTCTTCGCTCGGGGTAGAGCCTTGTTTAACGCCTCCAATACCGACTTGATATCATCTTCGTATACTGAGCCGAGATGGCCAATGCGGAAGATCTTTCCTGCTAGCTTCCTCTGGCCTCCGGCAATGACTACGTCATGCTCCTCACGAAGCACCTGAATTAATTTGGGGACGTCAATTTTGTCAGCGGCGTTCACCGCCGTCACTGTGTCGGAGACATAATCCTCTTCAGGGAAAAGGGAGAATCCCAGCGATTTGACTCCATTTCTGGCTATTTGGGCTACCCGAGCATGCCTGGCGAATATGTTGTCCAGTCCCTCGTTTAGCATTAAATCCAGAGTGGTATTTAGAGCGTAGAAGATGGAAATGGCTGGTGTCCAGGGAGTTTGCCCTTTCTGGAGAAAATCTTTGGCTTTGCTGAAATCCCAATAATAGCGTGGCATTTTGGCTTGAGCATGAGCCTGCCAGGCTTTTTCACTTACACTAACCATGGCTAGTCCAGGAGGCACCATCCATCCTTTCTGGGAACCAGTGACAACTATATCACAATGCCAGTCATCGGTAGGCAAATTGATGCAGCCCAGGCTTGAGATAGCGTCAACCAGGAGAAGTTTATCGAATTTCTTGACCACGGCGCTTATGTCACCGAGCCTGTTAGTCATCCCTGTGGATGTTTCATTATGCGTTGCCAGGACTGCCTTAATATCGCCATCTTTGATACTGTCATGCTTCCTTAATACCTTTTCTACTGCATCAAGGTCAACTGCTTTCCCCCATTCAAAACTAAGGCGGATTACCTCAGCGCCATATCCTTCGGCGATATCGGCAAAGCGCTCACCGAAAGCTCCGTTGGAGATGGATAGGACCTTATCACCCGGCGACAGGGTATTGACAATAGCTGCTTCCAGGCCACCGGTGCCTGAACCGGTAAGCAGGAAAACGTCTCCTTTAGTCTGAAATGCCTGTTTTAGTTTCTCCGTTGTTGAATTGAGAATTTTGGCAAATTCTCCCCCCCGATGGTTTATCATTTGCCGCCCCATGGCTTGAAGAGCTTGTGGCGGGCAAGGTGTTGGTCCTGGAACACGCAGCTGCATTTTTACCTTCCTTTCTTAGGAACTGGCGGTTTCCCACTTCTTTTTCGCACTATCCACCATTCTCAAAAAACGCCGTTTGCCTACTTTGATAACACTCCCGTCCTTCAAACTCACTAGACTGGTGCTGACTTTCTCTCCGTCGACCTCGATAGCACCTTGAGCTAACAGACGGTTTGCCTCTGATCGGCTCTTTGCTAAACCAGTCTCAACTATTAAGCTTGTAATGTCTCTCTGAACCTCAATTTCGAGCTTACCGCTGGGGCGAGAGATACCATGTAATTCGACCGTACGTGTTTCTTTAGGTATCTTCCTCTTCTGGAATACCTGGGTAAAATGTTCTTGTGCCTCATCCGCTGCCTGTTTGCCGTGGAACTGCCTTACAATTTCATGAGCCAATCGTTTTTTAAGGTTCATGGGGTTAACTGAGTTAGTTTTTAACTGCTCCTTGAACTCAGCGATTTCTTCTTCGGGAACGTCGGTCACCAGCTCAAAATAATCCAAGATAAGGGGGTCGGGGATGGACATCACCTTGCCGTATATTTCCCGGGGAGGCTCAGCAACGCCTATGTGGTTATTTAAGCTCTTGCTCATCTTCTGATGACCGTCAGTACCAATCAAGAGGGGAACAAGGAAAACTTGCTGGGGAGGCTGCCCAGTGCTTTGCTGTAGCTCTCTGCCCACAAGGCAATTAAATTTCTGGTCACTGCCACCGAATTCAACATCGGCCTGGATAGCTACCGAATCGTAGCCCTGAAGCAAAGGATAAAGCATCTCAGTTAGAGATATAGGGTTGCCAGAACCATACCGCTTGTTGAAATCCTCCCTGGCTAGAAGTTGGGCTATGGTGAATTTGCTGGTAAGTTTAATTACTTCATCCAAAGTGAATCGGGAAAACCATTCGCTTTGCCATCTTAGCTCTGTTTTATCCTTATCTACCACCTTGAAGAATTGTTCCATGTAAGTTTGAGCATTGCGCTCTATTTCATTAGGGGAGAGCATAGGGCGAGTAGCTGACTGACCGCTGGGGTCGCCAATTCTGGCTGTCCAGTCGCCGACTATAAGAATGACTTTATGTCCTAGCTCCTGGAATTGACGCAGCTTTCTTAGGCCTACCACATGTCCCAGGTGGATGCCAGGAGCGCTGGGGTCGAAGCCTTGCTTCAGGGTCAGAATTCTCCCCGAGTTCAGCAGCCTTAGTAGTTCCGCCTCTGTTATAATTTCAGCCACTCCTCGTTTTAATATGGTGGCAAACCTTGTATCAGTCATTTTAAATCTTTAGCTAAAATTGCTTTTACCTCTTGAACATCTTTTTCGATTTGTATCTTTAGCTCTTCAGAAGAGGGAAAGCGTTGCTCATCCCTTAATTTTTGCACAAATTCTACCCTTATGTCTTTGTCATACAAATCACCTTTATAGTTTAACAGGTGAGTTTCCACTATTTTTTCCCCTTCCCCAAAGGTGGGGCGGATGCCAATATTAGTTGCTGAAGAGAACTGCTTGCCATCTACCTGAGCGATAGTAGCATAGATGCCATTGCCTGGTAACGCTTGTTGTGGCTTTATATCCAAGTTAGCGGTGGGAAATCCCAGAACCCGGCCACGTTTGTCGGATGTGATGACTTTGCCTCCCAGGTAGAAATAGCGCCCCATTAGCCTTTCTACCTTTCTCATATCGCCTTGAACTAATGCCTGGCGGATGAGAGTGCTGCTCACTACTTCGCCATTGATTGTAAAGGGAGGGATAACTTCCACGCTGAATTCCATTTCACGTCCCATGGAGCGGAGCAGGTTGATATTGCCTTCCCGGCCTCGCCCTAAAGCGAAGTCGGGCCCCACCGTGATACCGCGCATCCTGAGATGTTTCTTAACCAAGGATATAAACTCTTGGGCACTTAGCTGGGCTACCTTGGGAGTGAAAGTGAGCACTGCGACTATGTTTATGCCTAATTCTCGAAAAGCCCTGACCCTATCCTCCAGGCTGCTAAGCCAGGGTAGCTGATTATGCTGATGTAATACCGATTGGGGATGAGGGCTAAAGGTAACTACTCCGCTAAGCAAGTTTTTCTCCGCTGCTCGCTGTTGCAATTTTTTCAGCAGGTAGCGGTGTCCGGCATGAACACCATCAAACACGCCTATGGTAAGGAGTGTTTCCCCTTGAGGAGTTATACTGGCTAGTTCTTGCTCGATTTCCATGGTCTCAGGGCTTGGTCTTCGCGCTTGGAGTAGCGAGCTTTCTATTCCTAGCTTCGGCTATAGGCAGTAATTGGGCCATTAAGAGGCGAAAGTTATCAAAGGTGAGCGATTGAGGACCATCGGCAAGCGCTAGGTCAGGATTAGGATGGACTTCTATGAGAAGTCCGTCTGCCCCGGCAGCTACTGCTGCTAATGCCAGCGGGAGTACTAGATACCATTTACCTGTGGCGTGACTGGGGTCAGCGATAATGGGTAAATGGCTGACTTTTTCGATAATTGGTATAGCACTAACATCCATGGTATTACGGGTATAGGATTCAAAGGTTCTGATACCCCGTTCGCAAAGAATAACCTGCTCATTCCCCTGAGCTAAGATATATTCAGCGGCCAGTAACCATTCTTGTATGTTGGACGACAAACCACGTTTGAGCAACACTGGCTTCTTTGTTTTCCCCACCTCGTCGAGCAAAAAAAAGTTCTGCATGTTTCTCGCTCCAATCTGGAGTATATCAGCGTATTTGGCTATTAAATCAACATGGTTTGGCGCCATAACCTCAGTGATTATAGGCATTTGAGTTTCCTTGCCTGCCTGTGCCAGTATTTTGAGCCCGCTTTCGCCCAGTCCACGAAATTGATAAGGCGAAGTGCGTGGTTTAAAGGCACCACCGCGCAGTACAGTGGCCCCGGCTGCTTTGACCGCTTGAGCAGTAGCCAAAACTTGTTCTTCACTTTCTATAGCGCAGGGTCCGGCCATGACGACTATTTCATTGCCACCGATAGTCACGCCATTTAGTTCGACTATGGTGTCTTGGGGATGAAACTCCCGACTGGCAAGTTTGTAAGGTTTGGTTACAGGTATGACCTGTTCCACGCCGGGGAGCAATTCCAGGGTGTCGCGAAGTTCAGGGAAAGCTTGCCCCAGTACGCCGATAACGGTATGTTCAATACCCTGTGATATGTGTGCCTTTAGCCCACCGACTTCGATTCTGCTCACGACCCGACTGATTTCATCTTGGCTGGAGCCACCTTTCATGACTACAATCATGTGTCGCCTCCAATTGATAGTGACGGTTTGTCCTTTAACTTCTTCGCTTCTCCTAAGTAAACGTGTGTGATTTCCTCAGGTCCCTTTCTAGTGTTTACAAGCATCAGAATTCTCAGGCAGCGGGGTAGATCGTTGGGTACGTTCATTTCATGTCCACAAAGCAAAGCCAAGTTGGATGGCCATCCTAGCTCTCTTGTTGCTGAAGCGGGAAACTCAGCATTCAGGTCTGGCGTGGTGGTGAAAAAAATAGCCGCTATGTCCTTAATCTCAATTTTGTTAGCCTGTGCCATTTCCACAAGCAGCTTCTCAGTTGCAGCTAGGATGCTTTCTTTATTATTTGCTGAAACCGTTATAGCCCCTCTGATGCCACGGCACTGCAATTTAACATCTCTCCTTTTCAGATTTAATTTAATAGCCTACCCTAATTCTCATCCTTCGTCAAGAAAGTTCGCCTTAATAGCGGGATAAACTACCATAATCATGTCTAATGTGCAAAAAGTAGCTGTTATGCTACGCCCAGCTCAACCAATAAAAAGGGCTAGGTTTTAATGATACCATTACTCGTTATGCGCTTGTCTGGTAGCAATCTCCGGTGGTAAGATGATAATAGGTATTTTTGCACTTGTTGGCAATATCTGTGATCTCTAGATATGCAGAGGGAGAAATTTGAGGCTCTCGTAGCGAGGGCGATCGATAATTTGCCACCGGAGTTTCAGCGCAAACTGGAAAACGTTGATATTGTGGTAGAAAATTGGCCCACACCACTGCAACTGAGACAGGCTAAACACAGTCATCCCACCCAATTGCTTGGTCTTTACCAGGGTGTGCCCCAAACTAGGCGAGGCCGGGGGTACGGATTGGTTTTGCCTGATAAGATAAGCATCTTTCAAAAGCCTATAGAGGCGCACTGCCGCTTTGGCGATGAAATTGAAGCAACAATAGAGGAAGTAGTGCGCCACGAAATAGCCCACCACTTCGGCCTCGACGAAAGGACTCTGCGCCAGATAGAGATTGAGAAACACAGAAAGAAGTAAGGGACAGGTATTCCGGTGGCTCAATATCATATTTGCTTTGATTCTCCCGACCCCGAGTAAGAGTTTCCTGTGCTATGTAAGTAGGGAAAAATGTTACCAGCAGTTCGACTGAGACTACAGCCATGAAAGGCGATCTTGAAAGGTCCGAGAAAGTTTCAAGGAAAGTGTTTCGGAGGTATTTTCCTCTGATACTTATACTGTGGCTTCTTTTTGTGTTATATCCCAATCCTCTAAACTTAATCATTAGTATCCAAAGGGTTCTTAACTTTAATGCTGACACTGGCGCTGTTGAATCTATGCTGAATGACCTTCCTTCTGATCCTGCAGATATAGATAAAGCAGTCCTGGCTGGAATACCCTATCGCCATGATTGGGAGGTTTATAGTATGCCCTGGTATTGTCCCACCATTGAACAAGTGCTGGAGCGAGGAGAGGGGGATTGCAAAGCCCGAGCTCTGGTCTTGGCTTCTGTTTTAGAAGCGAAAAATATTTCTTACCAAGTTCATTCATCTCCCACACATATCTGGGTGGACTATGAGAATAAACAGGAGACCTCAATTGAGAATACTCAGGTCGAGTTTTATCAATACGACCCTGAAACTGGTGAGAGGCAATTCCAGATTCCCCATATTGGGCTGAGCAAGGTAATGGATTCCTTCTGGCGGGCCTTTTGGGATCCCATGCCCGACAGCAGAAAGGCTCTTCTAATTTCGGGCTTATTAGCTTTGATAGCGGCCAGGGTGATTTTGCGCAAGAGGAAAACTGCCCAATAAGATGCTATTTTGTACCAACGATTTTCCCGGTTATACTTAGAGCATTCCACAACAGTGTTCAAAGGGGATAGCCTAAAGGGCTGGCCTTAACGGTGAGCTTATTAATGAGAAAAACACCAATAGCTGCAACGGGATCTGTGAAATTATCTTTAAAATCAAGTGGTGACAGCAAAGTAGAGACGTGAAAAAGGAGGTTAAGAATATGTCAGACCCAATGACAATTACACAGGATGACGGGATAGCCAAGCTAATTCTAAACCGTCCGGCAGTGTTCAATGCTTTCGATCATGATATGATCGAGCATTTTGCACGCCACGTTGTTATGCTTGCCGTCGATGACAACGTACGAGGCGTGGTGATCTCGGGTGAGGGCAAAAGATTTTGTGCCGGCGGTGACATTAAATGGGTATCCGAGTTCCCACTTGGTCCTTCTGTTGCCTTCCACAAGTTGGCGGCGAGTTTTCATCAGGCAATACTAGGGATTCGCCGGATGCCTAAACCGGTTATAGCAGCCATTAACGGGATTGCAGCCGGTGGTGGATTTTCGTTGGCGCTGGCTTGTGATTTTCGCATCATGGCTCGGTCTGCTACTCTGAGGCAAGCTTATACATCAAACGGGCTTTCCATCGATGGTGGCGGCACCTTCACGCTTCCGAGGATTGTGGGCTTGGCACGCGCTTTGGAAATAGCTGGATTTGATGCTCCCATTTCCTCTGAGAAGGCATTGACCTGGGGACTGGTGACCAGAGTTGTAGATGATGGGCATGCTCTGGAGGAAGCAGTGAATATGGCTCACGAATTGAGCAATAGCTCGCTCAATTCCTTCGGGTGGTCGAAGCAACTACTTACGGATTCATTCAATACTGCCTTCGAAGCACAAATTGAGCGAGAGCGATTGGGACTTTGCAGTTGTGCGGAGCACCCAGATGGAAAAGAAGGGATACAGGCTTTCGTAGACAGGCGTAAGCCTACCTTCCGGAGCTAAGTCGTGATTTAAAAACCTAATATTGACGTTTTGTATTATGCTCTTTGTTTCTAAGGTGAAGTGGTGATGGAAGGTTAGAGGCGCGAAAAAAAGAGGTGCACCATGGACATTAGCCATCATTGGGAAATGATACGGGGAATCTTTGAGGAAGCTTACAAGAGTTGCCTGCACTTTGCAATAGCCACTGTTAATGATGACGGAACTCCTCACGTGACCCCTATTGGCGCGCTTTTCCTGCGTGCGGACCAGACAGGTTTCTACTTCGATGAATATCCCTCAAGGATGCCGGAGAACCTTAGGCGAAATCCCAGAGTCTGTATACTTGCAGTAAACGCCGATAAGCCATTCTGGGCAAGATCTCTTATGGATGGCAAATTCTCAACACCTCCGGCTGTGAGGTTGATGGGCACTGTAGGGGAGTCGAGAGAGGCGACGAGCGAGGAAATCGCTGAGTGGCAGGAACGAATAGCATTAGCTAAAGGTTTGAAGGGCTATCACCTTATGTGGGAACAAATGGGACGTGTCCGAGATATACGGTTTGAGGCTTTCGAGCCTGTCTACTTAGGGGAGATGACTGACGGTCTTTGGTAGGCTTTCCTGGCAACATCTCAGGCAGGCACTAGATGCATTGAATTGGAGGTGGCAAGCACATAACTATGTTCTGTAAAATACCATCAGCGGTATCAGGTTCGATGGTTGATTATAGAGATTTATTGTTCGACTTAAGATAGGAGGTTCATTGTACATGACTGAAGGAATTGAACTAACCGCATATTGTGGATTGTATTGTGGTGATTGCATTCGCTATCGTAGCAGAGCCTCAGATCTGGCAAGAGAATTATTAAGCGAATTTCGCAACATGGAAATCGGTAAATACGCCAAGATTAAAGGCAGTTCGGCGAAGCAATTCGACACCGTTAAACAATTTGAGCAGTATGAGGAGTGTTGTGGAGTTCTAGAAGCGATAGTCGCTCTACAATGTAACAGTCCTTGTCGAGTAGGTGGAGGATGCGCCACTTTCTCCTGTGGGATTCTAGAATGCTGCCTGAAGAAAGGCTTTGACGGTTGCTGGCAATGCGCTGAATTTGAAAGCTGCCAGAGGTTTGAGGCTTTGAGAGCAATTCACGGTGATTCTCCCCGACAGAACTTAAGGACAATCAAAAAGTTTGGACTAGATAAATGGGTAGAACACAGGCACAAGCCCTATATATGGCAATAGTGTCTTTTCTCCACCATCGGCCTAGCTCTGCACAAAAGGGCGGTTTATTCGATAATCCCTCATAGCCTTCATGCTTTCCTCTGCGGCATGAAATCGTGCTACAATGCAGTTCGCTGAGACTCAGGGCTATGTGATAATATAATATACTAAGCTACAAAATGATTATCGCTGTTATCGGGGATTCTTCCTGCTCCCCAGAGGAAGCTAAGCTGGCTCAGAGCGTGGGTGAATTGTTAGCCCAGCGGGGTGTCACTGTAGTATGCGGTGGCTTGGGTGGTGTGATGGAGGCTGTTTGTCGTGGAGCTAAGTCAAAAGGTGGCTTGACTATCGGCATTTTACCTGGACAAGATTCAAGCATGGCAAACCCCTGGGTAGATATTCCCGTGGTTACTGGCATAGGTGAGGCCAGAAATGTCGCGGTAGTGAAGTCAGCCCAAGCGGTGATTGCCATCAGCGGAGGTTACGGAACGCTAAGCGAAATTGCTTATTCTCTGAAGAGCGAGATTCCAGTCATAGGCTTGAACACCTGGTCATTGTCTCGAAACGAGCGAGAGGATGATTCCATAATAATAGTTCAGAGTGCTACTGAGGCGGTGGACAAAGCAATTTCCTTGACCAAGAGAGGCAAAGATTACAAGACTGCTTTGGGGAGCTTGTCTTGAGTATAAACGTGGACCAGGCCCTGCAATCCCAAAGATTGCCACGCACCTTTCAGGTGTTCGCAATGACGGGAAGGGAAGGGAAATGGCAAGTATCGAAAGTGTAAAAGCCAGAGAGATTCTCGATTCTCGGGGCAATCCTACCATAGAGGTGGAGGTGGTATTAGTTAATGGCACTGAGGGTGTCGCCTCTGTCCCCTCAGGAGCAAGCACCGGGAAATATGAGGCTTTGGAACTTCGGGACGGCGATAAAAGTAGATATAGGGGGCTCGGCGTTCTAAAAGCCATAGAACACGTCAATAGTGAGATTGCTTCAGCAATAACAGGCATGTCTGCTTTAGAGCAGGCAGCTATTGACCAGCGACTAATTGAACTCGATGGCACTGCTAATAAAGCCTGGCTTGGGGCTAATGCCATACTGGGGACGTCTCTTGCTGTAGCTAAGGCCGGAGCTAGCTTCCGGGGTATTCCTTTATACCGCTATTTAGGAGGAGCAAGAGCCAACTTATTGCCTGTCCCTATGTTAAATATTCTAAATGGTGGTAAGCATGCCCTGGGCTCTACCGATTTTCAGGAATTTATGATAATGCCAGTGGGCGCCGCCAATTTCAATCAAGCCATGCAAATAAGCAGTGAAGTATATCACGCCCTGCACAGAGTGCTTGAAGATAAGAGATTAAGCACTAATGTGGGAGATGAAGGTGGCTTTGCTCCTCGGCTCCCCTCTAATAAGAATGCGCTGGAGCTGATATTAGCAGCCATCGACATGGCTGGCTATAAAGCTGGCCAGGACTTATTTATCGCCCTGGACCCAGCCGCCAGCACTTTCTACCAGGGAGGGAAGCATCACAGTGCTCATGGAAAATATGTCCTCTCCCAAGAAGGTGTTACCCTCGGTTCCACAGAAATGATTGACTATTATGTCAAGTTAGCCTCGGATTACCCTGTCATCAGCATTGAGGATGGGCTGGCTGAGGATGATTGGGCAAGCTGGTCGTTGCTCACTGCTCAACTAGGAAAGCAGATTCAACTTGTGGGTGATGACCTTTATGCCACCAACATGGAACGCCTGGAAAAAGGCATTGCCCAAAGAGCCTCCAACTCAATCCTTATTAAGCCAAATCAGATAGGCACACTCAGTGAAACCCTGGCTGTTATCAAAAGAGCACAGCAGGCCGGGTGGACAACTATTATCAGCCATAGGTCTGGTGAGACCGAAGATACTACTATTGCCGACCTGGCGGTAGCTAGCAATGCCGGACTCATTAAAGCTGGTGCCCCTTGTCGCAGCGAGAGACTGGCTAAGTACAACCGCCTCCTCAGGATAGAAGAGGAATTAGGAAAGGCTGCACAATACCCTGGCAAAAAGGCGTTGTATAATTTAGAGGGGATGAAATAATGCAGGTATTAAACGGTGTTCATCAAATAAAAAGTCCTTGTCCTGGAGATGCATCATGGTATACCAATGTTTATGTAATTGAAGGTGGCGATGGTCATATACTGGTTGACAGCGGCTGGGACAGCCAGGAATCCCTCTGGGCTCTCCAGGAAGGAATAAAAGCGGCAAATCTCAAGCTTCGAGACATCACCAAAGTAGTTATCACCCATATACACCCCGACCATTATGGGTTATCAACCAAGATAAAACAAATCTGCGGGGCTCAAGTAGCTATTCACAGGATTGATGCGGGTTTTATCTCTCCCAGATATAAAGATTTCGCTAACTTGATTAAAAAGACTGAAGAGCTGCTCCGGCAGAATGGCGTTCCTGAGAATGAATTACCTCAGTTAAAAGAGGCTTCGTTATGGATGAATAAATATGTCACTCCGGATGCGCCTGAAGTTATGCTAGAGGATGGCGACATAATTTCCAACGACTCTTTCGAATTGGAGGTGTTATTGACGCCGGGGCACTCGCCGGGACATATCTGCCTTTATGAACGAGAGAGGAAGTTTATTCTCACTGGCGACCATGTCTTGTATGACACCAATCCCCACGTCGGCTTCAATCCCCAATCTGGCGATAACCCCCTGGGCGACTATGTTTCTTCCCTTAAAAAACTAGAGCGTCTTAAGGTTCATTTTATTCTCCCGGGACATGGGCCGGTGTTCAATGCTTTAGGACTGAGAATAGAAAATATACTCCAGCATCACGAGGAAAGGAAGAGGGCCATCATGCAGTCTCTGCGCAGTGACTTGAAGACAGCCTACGAGATAGCTCAGCAAATCCCCTGGATGCCCGAGGAGGGAGGCATCGCTTTTCAGAATTTGGCAGTCTGGGACAAGCGAATGGCTGTTACCGAGACCCTTGCCCATCTTAAGCTTTTGACGGAGGAAGACAGGGTGGGCAATGTTGATATGGATGGCGCTTCTTTATATTTGGCTAAAGACTAGCAAGAAAAAAGGAGGTAAAGAAATGGCAACAAAAGTAGGAATCAATGGCTTCGGGCGTATTGGCAGGTTAGCACTGAAGGCAATTATCCAGCGTTGTGGCGATAAGGTGGAGGCAGCGGCGGTGAATGACCTTACCGATGCTAAAACCAATGCCCATCTCTTCAAGTACGATAGCAATTATGGCATCTATCCCGGTAAGGTGGAAGCTAAAGACGATTGCATTATAGTTGATAGCAGAGAGATAAAGGTCTTAGCTGAGCGTGACCCGGGGAAAATTCCCTGGCGAGACTACGGGGTGGATATTGTGATTGAATCCACCGGGCTTTTCACCCAGGCGAGCAAGGCTGCTGCCCATCTTCAAGGCGGTGCTAAGAAAGTAATTATTTCGGCACCGGCTCAAGAAGAGGATATATCTATTGTCCTCGGCGTCAATGAAGGGCAATATGACCCGTCTAAGCACCGCATTATATCCAACGGCTCCTGTACCACTAACTGCATTGCCCCGGTAGTTAAAGTCCTTCACCAGAACTTTGGCATTGTTCACGGATTAATGACTACCATCCACTCTTATACTAATGACCAAAAAATACTGGATGTATTTCACCGCGACCTGCGCCGAGCAAGGTCTGCCGGTACCAACATTATACCCACCACCACCGGCGCCGCTCGCATCGTAACTGTGGTCATACCTGAGCTTAAGGGCAAGCTCCATGGCATCGCCATAAGAGTGCCTACCCCCATAGTATCTCTTGTGGACTTTGTCGCTGATTTGAAGAGAAAGGTAAGCGCTGAAGAGGTTAACGATGCCTTTCGTAAGGCTGCTGACGGAGAGCTTAAGGGAATTCTGGAATATTGTGACGAGCCGTTGGTGAGTTCGGATTTTAAGGGCAATCCAGCCAGTGCTATTTTCGATGCCTTAAGCACTATGGTCATTGATGACAACCTAATAAAGGTCTTAGCCTGGTATGACAACGAGTGGGGCTATAGCTGTCGCCTTGCTGACCTTACTGCTTATATTGTTAGAAAGGGATTATAACTCTCGTCTAAGCTCTCCCCCAGAGGGGGAGAAATAAGGAGGGAAACAAACAAAATGCACGTCAGTGTGTGCCAAATTGAGCTTCGCCTCCCTGAGAACCAGTCACTTAAAGGTAAGAGACAGGTAATTAAGTCCATCATTACACGGCTACAAAATAGGTATAAGGTTTCCGTAGCCGAGGTGGATAATCAGAATTTATGGCAATTAGCTACTTTAGGCATAGCCTGCGTTAGCAACCACAGAAGACATGCCGATGAAACTCTCTCCAATGTCGTAAAGTTCGTTGTCCAGAACTACCCCGATGTAGAGTTATTGAGTTCGGAAATAGAAACTTTCCCCTGATGGATGCTGCTGCCTTTCTCCATCACCTTGTTAGCTTGCCTGATTATCGCCAGCAGGTCATCCATATTGAACGCATTCCCCCACAGGGCGCTATCTTTGGCAAACTGGACAACCCCCTCCATCCCAGCCTTCAAGCATCTCTGGAGTCCCTGGGCATATCAGCTCTTTATAGCCACCAGGCAAAAGCCCTGAATGCCATCCTGGCTGGGAGAAACGCAATAATAGCCACGCCCAGCGCCAGCGGCAAGACCCTGTGCTATCATTTAGCCACGCTCGATGCGCTTCTACATGATAAGGACAGCCGTGCTCTTTATATCTTCCCTACGAAAGCCCTGGCCCAGGACCAGTTACGTAGCCTGAAACAAATCCTGGGCGAAACGAAGGACCTCTCTCAACTTCTCTCCCCAGGAGCTGTGGCTACTTTCGATGGTGATACACCACAGAGTGAGAGAGCAAACATCAAAAAACAGGCAAGGATACTGCTAACTAACCCGGACATGCTCCATTTGGGCATTTTGCCCAACCACCAATCGTGGTCTAGATTGTTTCGCAATCTCAAATATGTAGTAATAGATGAGACCCATATTTATCGAGGTGTTTTCGGCTCTCACGTAGCCAATGTCCTGCGGAGGTTACGGCGGCTTTGCGCTTTTTATGGCTCTAACCCCCAATTTATTTGCTGCTCAGCCACCATTGCCAATCCCCAGGAGCATGCCCAAAATATCGTCGGCTTGCCTTTCGAGTCCATTGTCGAAGACGGTTCACCACATGGTGAGAAATACTTCACCTTTTGGAATCCGCCTGTCATTGATGAGGCTAAGACCAGCCGACGCAGTTCCAACAGTGAGGCAGCTTTTATTCTCGGACAGCTTATTCAGAAAGAGATTCGTAGTCTGGTATTTGCCCGCACTCGTAAGCTCACCGAACTCATTTATATTTATACCCAGGGACAATTATCTCCTTCCCTGAGGGATAAGATCAGCCCTTACCGGGCGGGGTATCTTCTCGAAGACAGACGCCGAATTGAGCATAAATTTTTCGACGGCGAGCTTCTCGGGCTGGTCGCCACGACAGCCCTGGAGTTGGGAATAAATATCGGCGACCTGGAGGCAACAGTGCTTACCGGCTATCCCGGAAGCATTGCCAGTGCCTGGCAGCAGGCAGGGCGTAGCGGACGAAGCACTCATAGCTCCTTGAGCTTTCTTATTGCCCAGGAAAATCCGCTTGACCAATACTTGATGCGTAATCCCGATTTCTTTTTCAGCAAGAACTTTGACAATGCCATAATCAATCCTGACAACCCTTATATTCTGAAGCCTCATCTCCTTTGCGCTGCCTGGGAGAAACCCCTGGAAGATGAGGATAAGGAATTCTTCGGGGCCAACACGGGCACTATGCTAATTGAACTGGAACAAGAAGGGCGGTTAAGAAAACGCCAAGAGCGATGGCATCCTGCTCCTTCTATTTCCTACCCCGCTCAGGATATAAATATCAGGGCAACATCAGGGCAAAATTATGCTGTTATGGATGGTCGGGAGGGTTGCTTGTTAGAGACCGTGGAAGCCAGCGTTGCCTTTTTCCAGGTACACCCCGGCGCTATCTATCTCCACCAGGGTGAATCTTACCTTATCACGGAACTTGATTTAGCCCGGCGTATTGCCTGGGCAGAACTGAGGCCTGTAAATTATTATACCCAGACTATGGAAATACACGACATCCGGGTCACAAGCCTGACCAAAGAAAAGGACTGCCACGGTGTGAAGGTTTACTTCGGAGATGTTGATGTTACTATCACAGTAGTGGGCTTTAAGAGAAAAAAACAGTTCACCGAAGAGGTCATCGAAGAGGAGCCTCTTGATTTGCCAGCACAAAACTTTCCCACCAAGGCCCTGTGGTTTGATTTGCCTCAGAAGGCGATTGACAAAATAGCCGATGCTGGGCTTGACTTCCACGGCGGTCTACATGCCTGTGAACACGCTGCCATTGGCATACTGCCTTTATTTGCCCTTTGCGACCGCAATGACATCGGCGGTGTCACCCCTTTTCACCCTGACACCAGCAAGGCGCAGATTTTTATTTACGATGCCCACCCCGGAGGCATCGGCATCGCCGAGAAGGGATTCGAGATGATAACCAAGCTCTGGCAAGCCACCTTGAAAGCCGTGGAAGCATGTCCCTGCATTGATGGCTGCCCCTCCTGCGTGCAATCGCCCAAGTGTGGCAATAATAACCAGCCCCTGGATAAAGAAGCTGCCATAGTATTGCTTGAAGAACTCGCTGGAGGACTGGTAAAATAAATATAAGGAAGACAATTACCTGACAATAAAACCGGCCTGATTTGGTGGATATCTTATGAGTAGGCAGCGGTTGTTTGATCTTCTTATATTCCAGATATTCAAAGTCTTTTATCCCAAAGGTAAGGCGGAGTGAACAAATTTAATAACGACCTGGGGTTACTAGCTTAGACAGTTTTGGTCAGCACAGGAGGTTATAGCCATGGGATTAGAAGAAGTTAGGAACATAGCGGCGAAATGTGTCCATTTCGGTATGTGTAAGATAGATTTCTTAGGGACAGGCGTTTGCCCTTCTGGGATTAAACATAAATATGCGGGTTACTACCCCCAGGGAGGAATGGAGATTGTTAATGCCCTGGCTAACAAGGTGATACCTGTCACTGAAAGGCTTATTGACATAGCAATGTCCTGTACCTTGTGCGGAATATGTGATAAGCAGTGTTACTTCGTGACTGAACTTCGACCTATGAAAGTCATGGAGGCACTCAAAGAATATGTTGAAGCCGCTGTGCAGAGAAATGAGCCAATTGAAAGTCCGGCGGAAGACCAGGTATTGCGCGATTTAAGAGGAATTGTCGGCGGCGAATGGGCGACGAACGATCCCGCAATCCTAGTGACTTACTCTAGAGATATAGGTCCAGTCGACCCCGCAACCTTAGTCAGCAACTCTGTAGATATGAGGCCAGTCAGTTACTCCAGAGATATAAGCCCATGTCACCTGCGACATATGCCTGAATATGTTGTCATGCCTGAATCTACACAGGAAGTTGCCGAGATTATTAAAGCAGCCAACAGGCATAAGGTGCCATTAGTGCCCAGAGGCACCGGCCAGAACAGCCATGGCTTGACCCTTGGAGAGGGAATCATTATTGACCTGAGCAGAATGAAAACGCTTGAAGTGGATCCCGAGAACTGGACTGCCACCGTAGGAGCAGGAGTGACCTCGTTTGAAATGCAAAAGGAAGCGAACAAGCACAAAATGAGGGCCAGTGTGGCAGAACCGGCAGCATGCGTTTGCGCTAATATGGTAATGACGGGTATTTATGGGACTCTTTGCCATGCCTACGGATATGGGGGCGATAATTACGTTGATGCAGAAATTGTTTCTTTTGATGGGAAAATATTTAGGACTAACGACAAGGATGCGCCGAATATATTCACCTATTCTGTGCCTCCCCCGGGTACTCTGGCTCCTCTCCCTGGCATATGTACTCAGATTACCATAAGACTTTACCCGATTGTAGAAGATGAAGAGGGAATTTTGGTTCCCTTCTCAGACCTTCATGAAGCCTTAGAGATGATGCGGGAGATAGCTAGAAGGAGGATAGGCTTAGTCGATTCGATTCTGGGATTAGAATATTTTGCACCGTTCATTTCCCCAACTTTCCAGACATCAGAGGAACTCAGGCGTTTCTTCACAGAAGAAATGGAAGTGAAATACCTGCTAATGGTGGTAGGGGATAAATATACGGTAAGGACAATAAAAGAAATGGCAGAGGTTACTGTGGACCAAGAGATGGTCAGGACAATTATGCTGGGTTTACCAAAATTTTATAGCGATGAAGGTATGGAACTACTATGCCAACTTTCGGGGGCTGAAAAACCTTACAAATTCCTGTTTAAGGAAGAAACAAGGCCTTTAGTAGAGATGAGCTTATCTCCGTCACCTGAGAATATAGCCGCAGTAGTCGACGAAGATTTGCAGGATTTCTTCAAGAAGTTATATTCCAAGCCGGAAATGACAGACCTGGTCTGGCTAAATATGTACAGGATCCTCTCAAGCAGAATAGGCAGAAACTATGCATATGCTCCAAGCCTTGCCTTCGTTTCCCTGGATAACCTGGATAAAGTGGTTGAAATATGTGATATGCTGAAATCAATCGGTGACAAATATGACTTGAGAAGCGGTTTAGGAGTGATAAATCCACTGGACTTTGGCAAGCGGGCCCAGATAGAACATATCTATTACTTTGACCAGACAAATAATCAGGAAAGGGAAAATGCAGCTAATGCCCTGATAGAATCGATGAACAAGGTAAACGCATGCACGCAGGAAATGAAGGCCCCCGCGCTTGTTGCCATAGTATTTCAAGGGCTATGCAGAAGCGAGAATTTGCTATATACGTAGGCATACCCTATAGATAGAAAATTGTGCATCTTTGGTGACGAGGTTAGAGAGTCATAAGTCCTTATCAAACAAAGAGCTTTGCTTACCACCAGATTTTGCAAAGAGCTAACGATATCCAATATATTCCGGGGTATCAGAATCTCCATCAGGGACCTTGCTAATGGGGGAGTAAATGAGGAGGCCTATAGATTATATCGTTGAAAAGAGAAGGAACGCAAAAAGCGTGATATTCCTAACCGGGGGCACCGGTTTTATGGGGAGTCATATTGCAGTAGAGCTATTGAAGAGAGGCCACTTCGTTGTCCTCCTATGTCGGCCGAAGCACGATCTAGGTGCATACGAAAGGATTCAAAAAGTCCTGGAGTGGCATGACCTTCCCTGCAACAAAAACGTCAAAGTAGTGAGTGGACAGGTGGATGAACCCCGGTTAGGCTTAGATGAAGAGGTGTACACTTATCTATTGGAAAATGTTGACGAAATATGGCATTGTGCCGCCGATACGTCATTTCTGGAAAGGAAAAGAAAGCAAGCGGAAAGGGTAAATGTTCAGGGCACGCTCAACGTGTTAAGGCTAGCAGCAGAGAGCAAGTGTTATTTCTTTCATCATATGAGCAGTGCCTATGTCGCGGGGAAAGTTCGTGGAAGGTGTTTTGAGAAATATGTACCTCAGCGGCAATTCTACAATGTTTACGAAGAAACTAAACATATAGCTGAAGGCCATGTGCTCGAAAATTGTGGTAGAGAGAAGATAAGAGCGAATATATACCGTCCTTCAATAATCTATGGGGATTCAAGAACAGGAAAGAGCCTGATCTTCAAGGCCTTCTACGTTCCTTTCCGAGCGGGACATTACTTGAAGAAGCTCTTTGAAAGGGATATCGATGAAAATAAGGGGCTGCAAGCTGAAAAGATGGGTGTTAGACAGACTGACGATGGCAAAATCTATATGCCTATCCGAATCGGGAAAATAGATGGAAGTTCATTCAATTTGGTTCCTATTGATTTTACGGTTGACGGGTGTATGGCAATTATGGAGAATTGCTTAAACGGCGGTATTTTTCACTTGGTAAGTAGAAAGTCAAACACGCTTGACGAGCTCATTTTATTTGGGGAAAAATTCTTTAATGCTGTGGGTTACAAATCTGTGTTAGCTGAGGATTTTGTCAAGCAGCCCAAGAATGCTCTGGAAAATTTATTCGATTCGTTCATTAATGTATATGAGCCGAATTTTCACGATGACAGGATATTTGATGACACAAAAGCGGGGGAGATTTTAGACAGAAATAATATTGCATGTCCCTGTCTTGACTATGAGGGCTTTAGCAAATGTATCAAATACGCCATAGAAGTGGACTGGGGGAGAGCGTTACCATAGTGTGCAGGGAGCACGAATAAGCGATTATTCTCAGAGTTAATTGCAATAGTGTTGCATTTAGCCTTTCCTTCGGGTAAAATATTGCCATGGTTCGAGACTCAATTCGAATTTTGCAAGCTCAGGGACACAAGGCAACCAAGCCACGGAAGCTGGTGCTCAAGGTGCTGGAAGAAGCCGAAAAACCAGTTTCCCCGTACGACATACAGGGGATTTTGCGCGCCAGGGGCAAATATCTGAACCACGTTACCATCTATCGTATACTCGATTTGCTTTGCAGCCTCAACCTAGCTCACAAAATGCTGTCCAGCGGCGGATTTGTGAAGTGTAGCTTAGATGCCACAGAAGGCTGCCATCGCTTCATGGTCTGCCAGCAGTGCGGAGCCATCCGAGAATTCGCTGATAAAGAATTGTGTCAAGAGGAAAACGACTTCGCCCAGAGTTTTGGCTTTCACACCGAACATCATCTTTCTGAATTCTCCGGACTCTGCTCCCGGTGTTATAGAAAATAGCCCGTTAGCAAAATAAGAAATGGTCAGGCGCATAGCAAAAGAACTCAAGGAGCATATCCCTTTCACAGCCCTTGGCGCTCTTACTGGTATTATCATCACGGTTATAATAGTTTTAGGCAACGTTCCTTCCCATATTTCCCAAACCGCTTTTTATATCTCACACCCGCTCCACGTTTTATTGAGCGCACTTGTAACCACGGCTATGTATATGAGATACAGGAAAGGCAAAATCTGGGTGGCAATTTTGATTGGTTGGACAGGGTCCATCGGTATAGCCACTATAAGCGATGCCGTGATTCCTTATCTAGGAGGAAGCTTACTTCATGCTCAAATGGAGTTTCATGTCCCCTTTATCGAGGAATGGTGGATAAGTCTCGTGGCGCTGGCTGGCATTGCTATCGGCTATTGGAAGCAAACGACCAAAATCCCGCACTTTGGACACGTATTGTTAAGTACCTGGGCATCGTTATTCTACATCATGGCATTCGGAAAGGCTGAATGGATTCCTCTGCTCCCTTTTATTTTCTTGTTTTTATTCCTTGCGGTCTGGCTTCCTTGCTGCACCAGCGACATAATTTATCCCCTTTTATTCGTGAGGAAAGAGCCGGAGCTACCCTCGCCAGAAAGATGAGAAATCGCCAGCTAAAAAGCCGTCTACACTTGTGCTATTATATACGGGTACCCTTGATTAAGGAGGCGGCTTGCTTGATTTGTTAAAAAAGACTGAACCAGGAGTAAAAAGAAGCAAAGAAACCTGGTTTGGCAAGATAGCTAATATTTTTAGCCGGGACGCTTTCGGGGATGAGGTCTGGGAGGAATTGGAAGAGTTACTTGTTTCAGCCGATGTTGGTGTAGAGACTGCGAGCAAACTCCTGAGCAAGGTCAAACAGCGGGTGAAAACAGACAGGCTTTCAGAGGTATCTCAGATACGGGAAGCCTTGAAAAAAGAGATGGTAAGCTTATTAAGCATCCCCCAGAGAGCAAATCCGATTCCTGAGCAAAGTGGAGAATCCCCTTATATCATTCTCGTGGTCGGCGTGAATGGCTCGGGTAAGACAACCAGCATTGCCAAGCTGGCCTATGGTTTCACTTCGCAGGGAAAGCGAATTATCCTGGCAGCAGCAGATACCTTCCGGGCAGCAGCTATTGAGCAGCTTAAACACTGGGGAGGGAAAGTAGATGCCGAAGTCATCGCCCACCAACCAGGTGGCGACCCCGGAGCAGTTGCCTATGATGCCGTTCAGGCCGGCTATAGCCGCCATGCTCAAGCGGTGATTATCGATACTGCTGGTCGCCTTCATACCAAGTTTAATCTCATGGAAGAACTCAAGAAGATAAAGAGAGTGGTAGCTAAGCACGATGCTTCAGCCCCTCATCAAGTTTTGCTGGTAATGGACGCTACCACAGGGCAAAATGGACTGGCTCAGGCCAAACATTTTACCGAAGCTGTGGACGTCACCGATATTTTCCTGGCCAAGCTGGATGGCACAGCCAGAGGCGGCATAGTATTTGCCATCTGCGACCAGTTAAACATAGCCATTTCTTATATTGGTACTGGTGAAAAATTACAGGACATGGCTCCCTTTGATGCTGAAGGCTTTGTCAATGCTATTTTCTCTTAAACGGAAAGGAGGGACCAAATGCTTACTATCAGCATAGACCCCATTGCTTTCACCATTGGCCCCTTAACGATACGGTGGTATGGGATCATGATAGCTGTAGCGGTCACGTTGCTGTTAGTCATCACGATCAGGGAAGCAAAAAGGCTAGGCATCACGCGTGATATTTACAGCATTTCCCTCTGGGGTATTATTGGCGGCCTTATCGGAGCCCGGCTAGCATATATAATCTATGACTGGGAGCATTTCGTAGCGAACCCCCGAGACATTTTCGGCTTTGCTGGCCTTGCTCAAAACGGGATGATCGTCGGCGTCATTGTGGCAGCGTTGATCTATATGAGAGTAACGAGAATGCGCTTCTCCACCCTACTTAGTATAGGCGATGCCGTTGCCGTTGGTACGCCTTTAGCTCTAGGCATAGGCAGGATTGCTTGTACAATAAACGGCTGCTGCTCTGGCAAGCCCAGTCCTTTTCAGTATTTCCCAGGGGCTGTGATTTACACGCCTCGGGATGCCCTGGCTCCCGAGTATTGGGGGGTGCCGATTTACCCCACTCAGATTTATCATTTATTATGGGGCCTGATAGTTTTTGCTGTAGTTTGGCGACTTCGGGGAAAATTTAAACCCGAAGGCTGTCTTGCGTTCTTTTGTTTTTGCCTTTTTGCCGCCGGTGATTTTGGCGTGAGGTTTTTCCGTATTGGCGAACCATTGCTCTGGGGTCTTTATCACGCTCAAGTTCTTGACTTAGTAATATTGGCGGTATTTTTGCCCTGGCTTATTATCAGAATGCGCAGGTTCAAGAAACAGGCTTTGGTGACCGGGCTTGCTAACGAAGCTGAGCTGGAGCAAAGTCACGGAGATTAAGGCCCAGCACCTCCTCTCCATTCCAGCGACTTTTTTCCAGGTTATACACAATATCTATGTAAGATGGAATTTCTTCCCTTGTTCTCTGCGACTTAAAATCTACAGCTTGCCAGGTTACATTTCCTTGTTTGAGTTTTAGTCTCAGCCATTCGCCCTGGCTGCCGAAGTTACGACACTCGATTACCTCGACCTGTCGAGTGAGAAAGGTCGGCTGTGGGTTGCCTCGACCAAAAGGGCTCAATTTTTGGATAAGGTTAAAGGTCTCTCCAGTAAAAGTAGATAAGAGAAGCTCGGCATCAATCACTATTTCCGGACGAAGGTCGAGCTGACCTAATTGGTCCGTAGCTAGTCTGGTAATACACTCCTCTAGCTGAGCTAAATTTTGGCGCGTTACTGTGAAGCCAGCAGCTAAGGGATGGCCACCAAAGGTAGTAAGCAGGTTATGGCATTCTCCTAAAGCAGCTGTGACATCGAATTCAGCTATGCTACGACAGCTACCCTGACATAGCTCAGGGCCTAAACTGATGATAATGGCAGGCTTGTAAAATTCATCTAAGAGCTTGCCAGCAACAAGCCCGATAACACCGATGGAGTAGCTTTCGTCACCGTCTATAAGCACCGGCAGGTGTAGTTTGGCAGCTAGTTTCTCCCTCGCTCGGCTTAATACTTCCTTGGTTAATTTTTGCCGCTCGGCATTCCTTCTCTCTAGCTCCAGAGCCAGGAGGCGAGCTTCCTCTGGTGACTGAGTAGTGAGCAGCTGGTAGCTGGTGGAGGCATTGTCCATCCTGCCAGCAGCATTGAGGCGAGGTCCCAGTACCCAGGAGATATCTTTAGCGTCAAGTTCACCTGGCTTCAGCCCGGCCAATTTACCCATTTCTTGAATTCCCACACGGGAGCTATTATTAAGCTCTCTCAGCCCTTTCTTCACCAGGTACCGATTCTCACCAACGAGAGTAACTAAATCGGTAACAGTGGCTAAAACCACTAACTCCATCAATCCAGCTAGCCATTTCTCCCGGCTATCTTTATGGAATAGCGCTTGCAGAAACTTGAAGGCAACGCCAGCACCAGCCAAATCTGGATAGGGATACATCGAATCCTTTCGCTTCGGGTCAATTACAGCTACGGCTTGAGGCAGGCTCCCTAACGGAATGTGATGGTCGGTGATAATCATATCCATTCCCATTTCTCGAGCCTGTTTTACCTCTGTAAGGTCAGTTACGCCACAATCAACAGTAATCACCAAACTAGCCCCCTGTGCCTGAAGCTTCTCCAGAGCTGAAATCTTTAATCCGTGGCCTTCGTTGACGCGGTCAGGAATATAGGTAATAACTTCAGCACCAAGCCTTGACAGTCCCTCGACAAGAATAACTATGGCTGTAACGCCATCAACATCAAAGTCACCATAGACGGCAATCTTTTCCCGGGCAAGCACAGCCTTATAGACCCTGCTTACAGCCTGTGATATGTCGGGAAGGAGGAAGGGATTACCCTCCAGCCTACGGTCAGCAGACAAAAAAGGGTCGATTTCTTCTGGCTTAACACCACGATTATAGAGAAGTTGAGCAACTAGAGGAGAAAAGTCAGAAGCATTTAAGTATTCATCAGGCACCGGAGGCAGGATTTTCCATTGAGCCCGTTGATTCAATTTCGCACCTCAGTTTAATACCCTTGGCTAGAATCGCTAACTATATCACAGAAAAGGCTTTAACAAAATGCCTTTGCGAGCGAAGCGAAGCAATCTCACATCCTTTTTAGAGATTGCCACGTCATAATGCTCTCTCCCCTGGCGGGAGAGAGTTAGAGAGGGGGATATCACCTCACCTAAATCCTCTCCCATCAAGGGATAAGACTTTGTAAGAACCTAGGCAAGATACTATAATCCATATCAATGAGGGTGGCTTTCTACACATTGGGTTGTAAGCTCAATCAGGCCGAGACGGAATCTCTGGCTAATCGTTTTAGCCAAGCCGGATTTCAACTTGTTACCCCCGGTGACGGGGCAGATATTTATATTGCCAATACTTGCACAGTCACCCATATTGCCGACCGCAAGTCACGCCACTGGCTCAGGCTGGCAAGGAGAAGAAATCCCCAGGCTCTAATTATCGCTACTGGCTGCTATGCCCAAAGAAATCGTCAAGAGCTAGCTCAGCTGGCTGACATCGTAGTTGATAACAAAGAGAAAGAGCATCTGCTGGCCCTCACCCAAACCCTCTCCCTCGAAAGGAGAGGACTGGGTGAAGGTGAAACAAAACAATCTCAGATGCTTGCTGCCACCGTTAGGACTCGTAGCCTGATAAAGATTCAAGACGGCTGTCATAGCCCCTGCACATATTGCATTGTGCCCAAAGTAAGACCTCACGAATATTCCTTGCCCGCTTCCCAGATAATTGACGAAGTGAAGCAAAAGGTGGCCCTCGGTTACAAAGAAGTGGTTCTCACCGGGACAAAGGTGGGCTCCTATAGAGATGGTAGTGCTGACCTTGGGGTTTTGGTTCAGCGTATTCTCACCAGCACCGGCATCGAGAGATTACGTCTCTCGTCCTTACAGCCTTCGGAAATATCCTCTGAATTTCTTGCCTTGTGGCAGGATGAAAGGCTTTGTCGGCATTTCCACTTAGCGCTGCAAAGTGGAAGCGAGACCGTGCTTCAAAGGATGAAGAGGAGCTACTCTCTGGACCAATATCAGAGAACAGTAAATTTGATTAAAGATAGGATACCAGAGGCAGCCATCACCACAGATATCATGGTTGGTTTCCCCGGGGAAAGCGATGAAGAGTTTGAACAGAGCTACTCTTTTTGCCAGCAAGCTGGCTTTGCCAATATCCATGTCTTCCCCTTTTCACCTCGCCCTGAGACAGCGGCAGCCGGGATGCCCGAGCAGATAAAAGACAAAGCTAAAGCAGAGCACAACCAGCGGATGCTAGAGCTATCTCGAAGCTGCCGGCGCCGCTTCTGTGAGCAGTTCTTGGGGCAAACTATGCCGGTCCTCTGGGAGCAGGAAACCAGTCCCGGAAGCGGCATATACTCGGGGCTGACCGGCAACTACATCAGGGTATTTACTGGCAGTGAAAAGTCCCTTAACAACGAGATAACACCTGTTAAACTGGTAGGATTTCATAACCAGGGAATGTGGGGAGAATTAGTGAATGAAAATCCAGGTTAAAGTAAAGCCCAGTTCCAAGACCGAAGAGCTTAGCCGGGAAGGGGATAGCTTCATAGTCAAAGTCAAAGAGCCACCGAAGGAAGGCAAGGCCAACCAGGCAGTCATCAAATTACTGGCAGATCATTTCAGCGTTCCCCAGAGCCAGGTCAGGATTCTCAGCGGCTTCAGAAGCAGGAATAAAGTCATTGAAGTTGTGGAGAGGTAGTGAGGCGGAATAAAACTGTCCAGTACTTATACAAGGTAGCTAAATGGGAACTGGTGGGAGGTGGCATAGAGTGTGAAGTTCCTTGCAGTCAAGGCTGGGTTGGCGGCTATGTCTGGAAAATCCAGCTTCCAAGTCATCATAAAACATGTAGGTAACTTTGTTTTCCAAAGAAACGCTACAAATCTTCCTCGGTTATAACTCTAATACCGTTTCTCTTCAATAATGCTGTGGTAACGCCGTCGCCATCAATCAGTTTCCGGGAAAATGTGCCATCGTATATTTGCCCACAGCCACACGATGGGCTTCTGGATTTTCCTATAAATTCTTCGATGTGGAATAGCTTGGCAACTTTCAAAGTTTCTTCCGCCCCAGTAATGAATTCCTGGGTGACATCTTCCCCGTTTATATTTAGCACTTTGCATTTCCCATCAAGAACGTCTTCACCAATCCCTCCCTGAATTTCCTGAGGTGCCCTGGGGGTCCTTAATCCTCCTAGTTGCTCTGGACAAAAAGGTATCAGCGTCTCGGAGTTCAAAAGCTCAATTGCCTTATCGCTTTTGTAAATATCTTTGCCATCCCAGGCACACTTTATTCCCAACAAACAGGCGCTTATAAGTTTCACAGAGATTCTATCCCTTTGTTCTTGTTCCTGAATAAGTGAAAGAGCGTTGTTTCATTCTGACCCATTTCCTTTCATCAATCCCGATTAAATTGCCACACTGACATCTAATTTCATTTCCCTCTCGAACACTATGGTCTTCTATTATGCGCTCTTTCCAGCAGTGTAATATTCGCCCCTTCCCAACCTTCAAGTATTTAAAGAGCTTAGCCCTGCATTTAGCACACTTTATTACTATCATTTCAATTTATGTGTCTTCGTCTCCGATTGGAGCACGTTGAAGCCCGTGTTTCATTCTGGATTTCTTGAGACCGTTTAGAAAGTAGGTAGCCGGCTCTCCAGGTTGGCGTTTCTCAGTGGCTTTGATAAGCCTTTCCAGGACACCAAGGGGATAACAATAAATAAGCTTCTTAGCCAAGCCACTACTTATGCCGAACTTAAACAAATCAGCTTCAACCCTCTTAATTCTTATCCAATAGTTCTCTTTCTTCTCTGCCTTCATTTGCTCCCATAAAGTTACCATAATGAAAGGTAATTAGTGTAATATTAGCTTTGGAGTGAGGATAAAGATAGTCGGTGCAGAATCATTGGGTGTTCGGGGCCTGTGCTGCGTAGTTGAAACCAAGGACCGCAAAATAGTCATCGATCCTGGAGTTGCGCTGGGGTATAGGCGGCATGGCTTGTTGCCCCACCCAGTCCAGGTTGCTGTGGCGGAGAGGGTGAAAGTTGCCATCGAAAAGGCGCTGGAAGATGCCACAGACGTGGTGATTAGCCATTATCACGGTGAGCATCATCCAATGGTCAATGCCAATCCTTACCAGCTTTCAGCGGACCGGGTTGCTGAATTATTTAAGCATCCCAGACTGTGGGCAAAAGGGATGCAGAATATCGCTCCTGGTCAGGTTCATCGGGCTAAAGATTTAGCTCAAAAGGTTGGTCGAGCCTTTCCAGCTTCGGAGGGGCTAAGCGATGGGTGTTTAAGCTTTTCTCCTCCCATCCCCCACGGTCAACAAGATAGAGGTGGCACAGTAATGATGACTAGGATCGAAGAGGAAAAAGAAGTTTTCGTGCACGCCTCGGATATTCAAATGCTCAATGACGAGGCAATAGAGCAAATACTTGCGTGGCATCCAACCGTGGTGCTGGCATCCGGGCCGCCAATTTATTTGCCAAGCTTGACTTGGAGAAAAAGAAAGGCTGCGCTGCGTAGGACTTTGATGGTAGCCAGAGAGGTTGATACGCTTATCCTAGATCATCACTTGTTGCGCTCCAGGGAAGGGGAGAAATGGCTGGATTGGGTTTCCTCCATTACCAATCATAAGGTTATCTGTGCTGCCGATTTCATGGGGCGGAATCGCAATTTGCTCGAAGCAGACCGGGTTAGCTGGTATAAGAAAATTCCGGTGCCCGAAGGGTGGCATGAAGCTTATGCTCAAGGTGAGGCAGATACCAAAGCCTACCAAGCTAACTTTTAGAAAGCTTGCGCTCCCGAAGTACAAAGCCCAGGTTGCGGCTGCGGTTTGCCACTTCCTCTAAATTAGCTCGGTCGGGGCTGCCTCTGGTTTCAGGTCGGGTGGCGTTAAGGCCGGCGGCAGCGCTGGCCATGATAAGCGATTGCACGAGGCTACTTCCCTTGACATAGTAGGCGGCAAAGACCCCGGCGAAGACATCTCCACAACCTACCGTGTTAACCACATTTAGACCTAGCTCCTTGAGAGGCAAGGCTGGGATCTCGATCACCGTACCGCTAGCCGGTTCAAGCATGGCTGCTCCCTGAGCGCCAAGTTTGAGCACCGAGTGATTGCCGAGTCCCAGCTCTTTTAGCTTCTGTAAGCTCGTATTTAACTCATCAGCTCCCAGTAGAGCACTCGCCTCTGTTTCATTCAAGAAGAGGATCTCTGCCTGTCTGGCAAGAGAGAGCAATGCTTCCGGATTCGGGCTTATCAAAATCCCCGGGTCCCACAACACAGGGACATCGCGCCTTTTTGCCAGGTTTATTAGTTCCTTTGCCACTTCCAAATGGGGGTCGGTGAGGACGATGCCTCGACATTCCTGTAGCTGCTGCTTGACCTGTGCTTTGTTCAGGTGTTCCAGACCAAGCCTGGCATTCGCCCCCAGACGGCTGGCAATAACATTCTGTCCCGTTTGGTCAACCAGAATATAAGCCTGCCCCGATTCTTCTCCTGCAATTTGGTCGATGCTCTCGGTGACGACTCCTTCGTCCTCGAGGGCGGCAATTTGCTGGCGAGCGATGTCATCCTTCCCCAGAGCGCCTATCAGGGCAACTTTTTTAGCCCCCAAAATCCGTGCTGCCGCCACAGCAATGTTGCCCCCTGTCCCTCCGGATACACGGGTGATATATTTTATGGTAACTTCTTCACCGGGCACCGGCAGCCGCTCTACGAAGCAGCTAATATCCCAGTTTATGGCGCCACATACTACCAAGCTAGCCATCTTACTCCTCCAATATACGCGATAGAAATAGCTTTAGAAAGCGAGGCCCGTCCACGGCAGAAGCTACGTGTATTAACTGAGAGCTGCCAGAGGACAAAATACGAGTAACTCCTCTATCCCAGTCACTCCCCTTAGCTACTTCCACCCTTGCCAATATAAAATCGATCAAAGAAGCATCCAGCAACATTGCCAAAGCCAACGGGTCATGCATTCTACAGCATCCGTGGTATTTTACCTCGTATTCTACCAGTTGGGCTACCAGATGTGCAGCCGGTGTATGCCTGGTCTTAATCTGCTCCAGATGCTGGCTATTCAGGCAAGCCGCAGGGTCCATAGATACATCCAGCCCCACAGCAAATATGTCCGCCCCGGAGTTGAATACTATATGAGCAGCCTCAGTGTCCTGCCAGATATTGAACTCGGCAAAGGGAGTTTGATTTCCTTTGCCATAGGGCGTAAGACTATAAGCACCGCCCATGAGAACCAGCCCGGCTAAAAGTTCAGGTAGTTCGGGATGAAGTTCAAAAGCATAAGCCAAATTGGTTAAAGGTCCCGTGGCTACAAGAGTAACTTCACCGGGAGCATCCAAAACCGACCGGGCAAGGAAATCCCAGGCCTTTGCCGGGTACAGTATGAGCTTGGGAGAAGGCAAGCCACACTCTCCCAGCCCGTCTGGGCCATGGTAGCTTAAGGCATCTTCTAACGGGTGGTTCAGAGGGTTTGCTGCCCCCATCGCTACCGGGATACTGCCTGTGTCCAGGCATTCCAATATCCGGCGAGCGTTGGCGCTGGTCATTTCCACAGGAGCATTGCCTGCCACCGTGGTGATGCCCAGAACCTGGACTTCAGGCGATTTCAACGCCAGAATTAAAGCCAGGGCATCATCAATGCCGGGGTCCATATCCCAAACTACTTTCTGCATCGAATCCTACGGGATACACTATCATAAATTTCGGAAGAGCATGAAGTGATCTACAGAAATCGTTACACAAAAGTCACTGTGAGGCACCCCCCTTTTGTCATTGCGAGGAGCATAGCGACGAAGCAATCTCAGGGAAATTATATGAGATTGCCACGCTTCGCTCGCAATGACAGGTAGAACAGCCTCTCAGTTCCATATCTTTGCCCTCGGCTCCAGAATTTAAGATTGAAGGGATTTGTGGTACGGAATCAGACCCCCGGCTTCCACCATGCCTATAAACCATGATGGAATTATCAGGCGAAACTCAAACTCCTTGCCCGTATTGAGGTTCTTGATAGTCCCTTGCCTCAGGTTAATAACTATCTCATGCCCGGTCTCAAATTCAGCGGAAATTCCCGGCAAATCTATGGCCGGGCATCCAAGGTTCCAGAAGTTCCTGAAGAATATCCTGTGGATTGAGTCGGCAACTACAGCCTGAACACCTTTAAATTTCAGAGTTTCCGCAGCCTGCTGCCTGCTTGAACCAATTCCAAAGTTCTCTTCGGCAACTATAATATCCCCCTTCTCAACCTTGGTGAGAAAATCCCTGGGCACATTCTCACGATGCCCGACATCGCTTAGACCGCTTCTTGCGATGAACTCTTGATATTGACTTTGGTTCGTTTCATCACCACCCATGATAAACCTTCCGGCAAAAAGTTCATCAGTGTCAACATCCTTACCAAACTTCCAGACTCGGCCTTTGAGTTCCATCTATGCCTCCCGGAAAAACTCCCGTGGGTCACTTATTTTGCCTTTCAACGCCGAGGCTGCCACGGTCGCTGGCGATGCCAGGTATATCTTGGCAGTCACATCTCCTACCCGACCTTGAAAGTTACGATTTGCCGTACTTATGCAAACCTCACCCGGTCCCAGTATGCCCATATGCGCCTCCATACACGGACCACAGGTGGGGGGACCGACCACAGCCCCGGCCTCCACAAATGTCGCTATTAACCTCTCCTCCAGAGCGGCTTTAAGGACCTCCTGTGAGGCTGGTATGACGATAACCTTGGTAAACTTATCTACCTTCCGACCTTTGAGTATTCTGGCAGCAATCCTGAGGTCTTCCAGGCGTCCATTAGTGCACGAGCCTATGAATGCCTGGTCGATTCTGGTCCCCTCAACCTCAGTAACTCCCACAGCATTGGAGGGCTTCGGAGGCACGGCAACCATGGGCTCCTTAATATCATCAGCGTGAAACTCAAGTGTTTCCGCATACTCCGCATCCCGGTCGCCCTGAATAAGCTCGAAAGAGTGGTCGGTCCTTGCCTTGAGAAAATCCACTAGCTTCTGGTCAGGCTCGATGATACCATTAGTAGCACCTGACTCTATTGCCATATTGGTTAATACCATGCGACCCGCGACGCTCATTTGGCTTATGGTGGAGCCTGTATATTGAAGAGACTTAAACAGGGCGCCGCTTACCCCTAACTTCTTCAGTATGAAAAGCATCAAATCCTTCGACGCAATCGGAGGCAGCAGCTTGCCCTCAACATTTATCCTGATAGTCCCCGGGACCCGCTCCCATAACCTCCCTGTTTTGAAGACCACAGCCATCTCATCAACACCAATCCCCGTAGCAAAAGCCCCAACTACACCCGATGTCGTGGTATGACTGTCCACACCAACGAGAGTAGTTCCTGGCAGCACATGCCCATTCTCTACAAGCACCTGGTGAGCTATGCCCCCCTTCCCAACTTCATAGTAGTTTTCTATGCCTTGTTCAATGACAAATTTCTTTATATTAAGACACTTCTTGGCAGTATCAATGTCCTTGTTGGGCACATAGTGGTCCAGCACTACTACTATTCTCGCGGGATTCCAGACCTTTTCCACGTCCAGTTCCCTGAACTTGGCAATCGTATGCGCACCTAACGCATCATGTATCATAGCCAGGTCTACAGAGACCTCGACAATCTCGTCCGGCCTGACAACTTTCTTCCCGGCTTTTTTAGCTAATATCTTCTCTACAAGAGTCATATCCTTCTCCCGTTTTGGAGATGCTTATCTTATCTCATTCACCCAGGTTGCCGCAAATGCTATCGGGCAGCAGTAATCTTTGCATCAATAGGCGCCGACATGATATTTTTGAGCCAGTGGCTATCGAAGAAGTCATTGAGCTCTTAGAACAGGAATATGGCCCTGGCAAGTGGCAGCCAGACAGGAACCCTATCGATGTGCTCATAGGAACCATACTGTCCCAGAATACCTCGGATGCAAATTCGGGAAGAGCTTTTGCCTCTCTTAAAGCTAGCTTCGATAGCTGGAAAGCTGTAGCTTCGGCTCCAGCAGAGCATACCGCTCAGGTCATTAAGTCCGGGGGATTATCCCAAATCAAGGCCGCTAGAATCAAGCAGGTACTTGAGCAAATTGAAAAGGAACAGGGTCGTATCAGCCTTGATTCCCTCAAAACGATGAACATGGCTGAAGCCGAAGATTACTTAATGCGTCTGCCTGGAGTAGGACATAAAACAGCTAGCTGTGTGCTGCTTTTTTCTCTGGGGAAGCCATCCCTGCCCGTGGATACCCACGTTTTTCGGGTAGCCAAACGGTTGGGACTGATTGATTCCAGAGTGTCCATAGAGAAGGCACATAGCTTGCTTCAGGAGCAAATTCCGCCCTCAAAGGTATATCAGTTCCATATCCATATGATAGAGCATGGCAGGCGGATATGCCACGCTCGCCAACCTCGTTGCGATAGGTGCATATTGAGAGGCGTTTGCCCCGGCTCGCTTTACTAATTTAGCCTAATTAGTAAGTGATATAATGGTTGACATGGCACAGATACTGAAGAGCAAAAACCTGGCTACCAAGTTTCAGATAATGGTGGAAATAGCAGCACATCAGCCTAATATACAGCAGAAAGACATCGCCCCAAGATTGGGCATCACTTCGCAGGCGGTTTCCGAGTACGTGAAGGAATTGATAAAGGACGGCTGGCTGAGCTCCGAGGGTCGCTCCCGATATAAGGTAACCAAGGAGGGCGTAGATTGGATTTTGCAGATGTCCCGGCAGTTACATAGTTACGCCTGGTTTGTGAGCAAAGCCGTGGCTGATATATCAACTACCACTGCCATAGCTGATAGCGACTTATCCGTTGGTCAACCAGCATCGCTATATATGAAGGACGGCTTGCTCTTCGCCTCCGATGTCATAAGTGGCAAAGGGGCTAAAGGAATAGCCGTAACCGAGGCTAAAAAAGGACAGGATGTCGGTATTCACGACGTTGAAGGAGTAATAAAACTCGAGCCAGCCGAAGTAATGATAGGCAAAGTACCCAATGTGCATGATGGAGGTTCCAGGAGTACCGATCTTGTCCGATTGAAAAGAGAGGTAAAGGAAGCGAGGCTGGTGGGGGCAATGGGCACGGAAGCCCTGGTAGCATTGATGCAGATAGGTATAAAGCCTGATTACGTTCACGGTGTCCGGGAAGCAGCCATAGAGGCAGCTTACTGTGGCCTGTCCTTCCTGGTTGTCTGTAGCGAAGACAAGGTTTCAATTTTGGTGCAGAGATTGGAAGAGGAGAACCTGGACTACCAGATTATCGACTTACGTCAAAATTTCCCCAGGGCGTCCACTAGTTAGACGCCTGTCATTGTGAGGCATCCCCCATTCCTGTCATTGCGAGGAGCGTAGCGACGAAGCAATCTCCTGACATTACTAAACGCTCCCAGCGAAAAGTCTTGACATCCGTTTTGTAGCGTTTTATAATTGGGCTTAATCAACTACACTTGTATAAAATAAAGTTATTTTGTGTAAAAGGAGGCAAAAGTGACTCGCGTGAAAAAGTTCTGGAGGCAAATCTTCGCCCGAGGTACAAATCGGTTCCTCGTGCTTTTGAGCATAGCTCTTATCATAGCTCTTGTCCTTACAATCTATATCTTTGCTAAGCCAACATCCGAAGCTGAGCCAGTATCAGCAGAATATGTATTTGACGACCTGGGAAGGCTGGTCGCCATTAACGAAACACCCCAAAGAATTATCTCCCTGGCTCCCTCTAACACCGAGATTTTGTTTGCCCTGGGTCTGGGTGACAGGGTGGTGGGAGTGACAGATTGGTGCGATTATCCTCCCGGAGCTCTGGAAAAGGAAAAAGTGGGGGGATATGCCACACCGGATATAGAGAAGATAGTTGCTCTCAACCCCGACCTCATACTGGTTGCGCATGGCACTCCCATGGATGTTATCAATAACATGGTAGGGCGGCTTACACTATTTGGTATAAAGACTACCGATTTAGATGACGTGCTTAATGATATTAGAACAGTAGGGGAAATAACCGATAAGGAAGTGGAGGCTTATACACTTACATCTGAAATGGCAAGCAAGATTAAGGCAGTAACCGATGTAACCTCGGAATTGGAAGAAAGGCCAAGGGTCTTTTATATCATCTGGAATGACCCGCTACAGACTGCTGGTTCCGGGACTTTCATCCACGAGCTAATTGAAAAGGGAGGCGGAGTGAACATATGTGGTAACATCACAGGTTATCCAATAATCTCAATCGAAGAGGTCATCGCTCGCAATCCAGAGGTAATCATCACCAGCTCATGGCCAGGCATATATGAGTGGGCGATGAACGAGACCACACTTAACGCTACCGACGCCAGACAAAACAACAGAGTCTTCGCATGCGATGATAACCTCGTTCAACGCCCGGGTCCCAGACTGGTCGAAGGCTTAGAGTGGTTTGCCCATTTCATTCACCCCGAGATATTTGAGGAGCCTGAGGGTAGCTAAGTGAAGGTTTTTTCCTCCTGGAGCGGGGGTAAGGAATGCTCCCTGGCGACGTATAAGGCAATTTCCCAGGGGCACGAAGTTCTATATCTGCTTAACTTTATCTCCGAAGATGGCCAGAGGTCGAGGTCCCATGGGACTAAAGCCAGTGTTTTAGCTTTGCAAGCAGAAGCCATCGGCATACCTCTCATCCAGGTGAAGACGTCATGGGAAAATTATGAGGAGAACTTTAAGAAAGTTGTCAGGGAACTCAAGGACAGGGGCATCGAAGGGGGCGTGTTCGGTGATATGGACTTGGAAGAGCATCGGGAATGGGTGGAGAGAGCATGCAGCGAGGTAGGGATAAAGGCGTTTTTGCCCCTCTGGGGGATAAAAGCAGAAGAGCTAATTGAGGAATTCCTTAAATTGAAATTCAAAGCTATAATAGTCGCCACCAGATTAGAGGAGACCTTCCTGGGAAAAGTTCTGGACAAAGATTTGGTAAGGCAAATTAGCAAACTTGGCTCCCATCCCTGTGGTGAAAATGGCGAATATCACACATTCGTAACCGAGGGGCCCATTTTCAGGAAAGCACTTAAGGTTACAAGGGGAGAAAGAAAAGAAAGAGACAACGTATGGTTCTGGGACATATCGGCTGAGTTACAATAAAGGGGGGCTGAAATGAAAGAGAAAGGCTTAATTCAAGTTTATACCGGGGCCGGCAAAGGAAAGTCCACTGCCGCCATCGGTCAGGCAACTCGTGCTGTCGGGCATGGTTTTAAGGTCGGCTTAGTCTCTTTTTTTAAAGACCCTGAGGCATTCGGGTACGGCGAACATAAATCCCTGGAAAAGCTGGGGATAAAGACTTTCCTTTTCGCTAAGAAACATCCTCACTTCTACAAGGAACTGAATCCTGACGATGTCTGCCAGGAATGCTCCAGGGGGCTGGAATTCATTAAGGAGCTTTTCCAGGACCCATCCTGGGATATGCTGGTCCTGGATGAGATAAACATTGCCGTGCGCGACGGCTTTCTGAAAGAAGAAGAGGTCCTTTCTCTTCTGGAGACAAAGCCGGAGAAGTTAGAGCTTATCTTGACCGGTCGGGGCGTCACAGAAAAGATTATAGAAAAAGCGGATTTGGTCAGCGAGGTGAGGGAAGTGAAGCATCCTTATAGTCAGGGAATAAAAAGCCGGGAAGGCATTGAATACTAAGAGAAAATCAAAAGGAAAAAGTGAAAATGCAAAATGACATGTCAAAAATGATAAATCTTAAGCACAAAATTCGAAATCCTAAACAAAAGAAAGGAGGAATTTAGTTCCTCTCATCCAATGACCAAAGTCCAAAACAAATGAGTTTTGGTATTTAAATTTAGAATTTTGGATTTGTTTAGAGTTTAGAAATTAGAATTTAGGATTTATCTAGCGATGGCACGTACTGTATCCGAGGTATTTAGCGAGCCCGTTATCCCTTTTGCCATTCGCTGGCAAAGCAGAGTCTACTCTTTACTGGGGCTTGCGGCACTGCTGGTAGTGGTAGGCGTGTTTGCCACTACTTTGGGAAGCGTTCCTATACCCTTCCCCACTACTTTTCAAGTCCTTCTATCTCAACTGCCCTTCGTTCATATTACCCCTGCTTCTCCCGAAATTTTCGGGGCGCCGTTGAGCCTGGAAATTCTGGAAACAATAATTCTGGATATCCGGCTGCCGCGCATCCTTCTGGCAGGTTTAGTAGGAGCCGCCCTGGCAGTAGCCGGAGCTACTTATCAGGGACTGTTTCGTAATCCTCTGGCCGACCCTTATCTTTTAGGTGTGGCCTCAGGAGCCGGACTGGGGGCGACCATCGCCATGCTTACCCCTTTCACACTAGCCTGGATGGCCTTTGGGGCCGTGCCATTATTTGCCTTCATTGGCGCCATAGGCGCCGTGGCTGTGGTCTATTTGCTTGCTCGTGTCGGCAAAACCCTGCCCGCCACCACGCTTATCCTGGCTGGAGTAGCCCTAAGTGCTCTTCTGGCCTCCATCACTTCCTATCTCATGACCGTTTCCGGTGAAGAACTACATGGGATTGTATTCTGGCTGCTGGGTGGACTTTACCTTACTAAATGGTCTGAGGTGTGGACGGTCCTCCCCTGTGTATTAGCAGGCCTTGTAGTAATCTGGATTCATGCCCGACCACTCAATGTAATGCAGCTTGACGAAGAGCAGGCCCAACAACTGGGTATCAATGTGGAAAGGGTCAAGCTCATATTACTGGCTGCTGCCACCCTCATTACCTCCTCAGCAATTTGCTTCACCGGCCTTATCGGTTTCGTCGGCATACTCATCCCTCATGCAGTGAGGCTTATCTGGGGGCCAGACTACCGGTTTTTGCTCCCTCTATCCACGCTGGTTGGCGCCATCTTCCTCATCCTGGCCGATACTTTAGCCCGTACCATAATTCCTCCTACGGAGATTCCGGTAGGAATAATTACTGCTCTCTGTGGAGCACCTTTCTTTCTTTACCTATTGCGCAGAAGAAAGGGGCTTGCTTTCTTCTGAAAGGATAAGACACCATGATTGAACTGGATAATGTCAGCCTGGGCTATAACCATCGAGCCATCTTGCACGATGTAAGTATGAAGGCCGGGCCCGGCCAAATACTGGGGCTGGTGGGCCCCAACGGCTCGGGAAAGTCCACATTAATCAAGGGAATGACCCGGGTGATTGACCTGTTCTCCGGGCGTATCTTAATTGACGGCCGCGATATAAAAACTATTAAGCACGATGAACTAGCTCGCCTTGTGGCCACGGTGCCGCAAAGCCCTGCCTTGCCCGGGGCGTTCACTGCTTTTGAAGTGGTGCTTATGGGACGGACGCCTCACCTCGGACTTCTTCGCTACGAGGGAGGAAAGGACCTGGCCATCGCCTGGCAAGCCATGGAGGCAACGCATACCCAATCCTTCGCTGAGCGCAGAGTAAGTGAGCTCTCAGGAGGAGAGAGACAGAGGCTTATTATCGCTCGGGCACTAACCCAGCAGCCAAAGGCGATGCTCCTTGACGAGCCAACTGCCAATCTGGATATAAACCACCAAGTTGAGATTCTCAATCTGGTCAAGAGCCTTTGCATGGAGCAAAGTTTGACCGTCATTATCGCTTTACATGATCTGAACTTAGCTGCCCAATACTGCGATTGGATGGTCATGCTAAATGGAGGGAAAGTTTACGTTGAAGGCACGCCACTCGACATACTCACAGCGCCGAATATCAAGAAGGTTTACGGGGCCGAAGTATGTGTTTATCCCCACCCTATTAATAAGCTGCCTACCACCCTTATCACGGCAGGCGGGAGTCATGGAACGAGCTGACATGATTCCTTCAAGGGGCGGGAGAAACCGCAGGTGCGGCAGTGGTATGTGCCCATGGCCGCTCCGCAGCAGGAACAGCTAATTTCATCATCTCTGGCCTTGGGAATTTTCCCCACGACTTGATTATAGATACGCCAGTAAAAGAAGTGCTCTTTGTTTATGAACTTTATGTCTACTTCCTTTCTTGCCGATTGGAACTCTCCGTCTGTGACCATACTATTTATTATTTCGTGCAGCTTGGTGGAGCCAGAGCCGTATTCTATAGCCTCCTTTCTCCGCCACACTATCTCCGACGGAATCAAGTCCTCGAAGCTCTTTCTCAGTATATACTTCCCTACCCCGTCTTTGACTTTGAGCTCCGGGCCTATTTCCAGGGCAAAGCGAATGAAATCTTTGTCAAGGAAGGGCTGCCTTATTTCAACATCCAAAGCCTTGCCAAGATAGCCGGCTGAGAAGTGCCAGTTTTGTGAAAGTCTTCTTATATATCTTTCCAAGTCTTCGGGAGGAAGCTCCGCCATATAAGAGTAGCCGGCGAAGAGCTCATCTGCGCCATCGCCCGTCATGACGGAACTAATTCTATTTTCTCTAGCCAGATTTAGGGCAAAATATATGGCAAGGTCGTTGGGCAAGGCGAGGTCAAAGGTTTTCAGTATTCGGATAACCTCAGGAAGTGTGGCAAGCGCTTCTTTCGTAGTGAATTCCATTTTCTTATGCTGTATTCCCAGGAGCTTCGCAATCTTCTCCGAATAGACAAGGTCAGATGCCAGGGAATCCTTTAACGCCACTGTGAAGCCTGTGCTCGGCCTGGCTACAAAAGCCAAAATGCCAGTATCGACCCCTCCTGATAGGAGTATGCCATCGGCCCTGCTCCTCTCCACAGCTTCCTTAAGCTTACTCCTTAACTGCTCATAAGGGTCCATATTGACGGGTCCTTTTGCACCTATAATAACATTTTCCTCACCTCTCAGATTTTTGACCATTAAAAGCTCCACGCTTGTATTTTTGACATAGTCCCTGCATTATGCTAAAATATATCTGTTAGGCAAGAATGGTTGATGCCTAGCAAGGAGGTGGGGCATGATACGAAGAGAGGCTTGGTTATGCCGATGGATGTTTCCCTATCGGAGCTCTCTGGCAACGTAAGTAGGAGTTGACCTCGATAGATAAGGTACGCTGCTTGAGAGCACATGGAAGCCCTGAGCTCTTCGTCTGTAAGGCAAGGCTCCCAGGAAGGGGCAACGGCAGTTCAGCCGGAAGCTGAAGTGGAAGAGTAAGGGTGATTTAAAACTGAATAGCGATATTCAGGAGCGAGCTTCAAAATTTGGAGCTCGCTCTTTTTATTATCTGTTATGCCGCTTTGGCATCCATCATCTAAATAGGCGGAGGACAAAGTTCAGAATGAGGGTGAGCTATCTTTGGTGTAATCTGGCTTGTATAATAATGATAAAAGCAAGAGGGTGCAGGCATGATTACATCATACAGCCGGGAGTTAATGTTAGGTATCCCCCAAGGAACCTTGATTGACCTAGAGACTACCGGTCTTAATATGGGCCAAGATGAGATAGTGCTTTTCGGCTACATTCAAGGGAGCCGCCTCGAGATAATTTGCCGGAGTTCGCAAGAAGAAGCGCCGTTTATCGCTCAGCTTGCTGAACTCGTCCCGACGCTCCCCAGGCCATTTTACGCCTATAATCTCTCCTTCGAGAAGGGATTTCTTCAAGCTAAAGGGATCGATATAGAAGGGATAGACTTATTTCAGCCCTGGAAGGAAAAAGCCGAGGCACTTTACCTCAAGTGGCCTAAGCTGGACGAGCTATTTTCTCATGCGGAGCACTATTTTAACGAGCCAGTGATAAGCGGAAGAGACGTCCCTTTTCTATGGCAAAGATTCCTTTACACAGAGGACGATAACTATTTGCAGCAAATCATAAAGCACAACGAGTCTGACCTGCTTAGAGAGCTATACTTGCTAGTGTATTACCGAGATAGCTACAGGGTTTAAGGGAGCCAGACAGCAAAGCATTGAAAATACTGAGGGCTTTTTCGGCCCGGGCAACTTGAGTACCGCGGGCTTTCTACAAAGTCCGTGAAATAACTTCACTGCTCATGGTAGAATAGAAGCTAAACCGGAAAGTATTATGAAAAAGATTGGCGTGTTAACCAGCGGCGGTGACGCTCCAGGAATGAATGCCTGCATCAGGGCTATAGTCCGCTGTGGGGTTAGCCGCAGGCTGGAGGTCATAGGAATTCGCCGGGGATACTGCGGTATATTGGAGGAGGACTTTGTAAAGTTAGGCAGCAGGTCGGTAGCCAATACTATCTACCGGGGGGGTACTTTCTTAGAAACAGCTCGCTGTGAGGAAATGAAGACTGAGGAAGGCATAAAGAAGGCAAATGAAATTCTCCAACGGGAAGGCATCGAGGGATTGATAACTATAGGCGGTGATGGCACCTTTCGCGGTGCAGCAGCCCTGGCTGAAGCTGGAAATGTAAAGGTGCTTGGTATTCCAGGCACCATAGATAACGATGTCTATGGCACTGACAATGCTATTGGCTTCGATACCGCCATAAATACAGCTTTGGATGCCATAGATAAGATTAGAGATACTGCGGGTTCGCTACAGCGCCTCTTTTTCGTCGAGGTCATGGGAAAGTGTAGGGGATTTATTGCACTGGAGGTGGGAATTGCCGGCGGAGCCGAAGATATCTTGATTCCGGAATCAGAGACAAAAATAGAACAGCTCTGCCTTGATATACGGCGCAGCTTCAAGAGAGGTAAAAAATCCTCTATCGTGATAGTTGCTGAAGGAGACGAGGCAGGCGGTGCGTTTTCAATTGCTCAACAAGTATGGGAGAGATTAAAGCTGGAATACCGAATTTGTGTGCTGGGACATGTCCAAAGAGGTGGCTCACCTACAGCCAGGGATAGAGTTCTCGCCAGCAAGTTAGGAGCGGCGGCTGTGGCTGCTCTGGTTAAGGGCATGGCAGGTTACATGGTGGGAGAGTTAAAGGGAGAGATAGCCTTCACTCCTCTAAGGGAAACCTGGGAGAAGAGGAAGGAATTAGATAGCAACTTGTTACGGTTGGTCAAGGTACTGGCTGGATAGAAACGTGATAAAGCACCCTCTTATTTTCCTCAGAGACCCCTCCCGGTTAACCTGCTGTACACCTCACGATATCTTTTCGATGTTCTCTCTATCACTTCCGGTGGCAACGTAGGCGCCGGCGGTGTTTTATCCCATACTGAAGCTGAAAGCCAATCACGGACTGGCTGTTTATCAAAGCTAGGTTGCGAATAGCCAACCTCATATTGGCTGACATCCCAGAAGCGACTTGAGTCTGGCGTTAGTAGTTCGTCGATAAGGGCTAATTTGCCGTTGATGAGGCCAAATTCAAACTTAGTATCGGCAATTATTATGCCCTTGGTTTTAGCGTAATCACGAGCATAGCCGTAGATAAGCAGGCTTTTTTGTTCTAATTCCTCAAAAATGTTTTCAATGCCAAGGTCTTTTATGTCTTGATTGGTTAAGGGGCGGTCATGCTCCGTGTCGCTCTTAGTAGTGGGGGTAAAGATAGGTTGAGGCAATTCCTGGCTTTCCTCCATTCCCGAGGGCAATTGGATGTGGCCAACTTTCCCAATCTCTTTATATTCCGCCCATGCCGAGCCAGATAGATAGCCCCGAACAACGCATTCTACAGATATACGCTCGGCCTTAGCCACAAGCATAGAGCGGCCGATAAGGCTTGTTCCAAGTGTAAGCGAGGAATCTCTTTTCCGTTGGGATTGCTTCGGGCTTTCAGCCCTCGCAATGACATCTCGAAGCATATCCACGCTATCGATTACCTTGATAAGATGACTGGGTAGGATATGGGCTGTTTTCTCGAACCAGAAGGCAGAAAGCTGGTTAAGAACCTTCCCTTTGTCAGGGATGCCGCAGGGCAAGACAACATCGAAGGCAGAGATGCGGTCGGTGGATACGATGAGCAGTCTATCGCCTAAATCATAAACATCTCTTACCTTGCCACGGCGAAATAAAGGTAGAGGTAAGGTTGTATTCACTAAGACTGTCGGGGTGCTACTCATAGTTTCCTCGGCCCAGGCTATGATGTTTCCAGTAACGGTTTAAGGAGTTGCTTCTCTTTAAACCAGTAACTAAGGTTCAACGCCACACAACCTCTTCGCGTTGCTTTTCATTCTCTCTATATTGGCCAGCCTCCCAATCATAATCTTCTGAGCCATAGGTGATCCGGCACCGTGCATAGATTCCGTCAAATAACATACGGCTCCTAAACCTATCGTGAGATTCTCAATCAGTCGTAGCACATGAACGCGATTTTCTACCGCAATACCATCGACACCCTTCAGATATTTAGCAACATATTCGCCTATCTTGGGATGCTTAAGGTCTTTTTCAGAAGGCAGCGTTACTATTATGCCACCAGCGATGTCCTGGGCCAGTCTGGCTATGTCATAAGGAAATTTCGTCACGTTTAGTTTAGATACATTGGCCCTTAGAGTGTCTACAAAGTAAGTCCCTGAAGCTTCTTTGTGACCTTCATAAGCACAGGCAAGACTGCAACACATCATAGTCTCATTGAGCTGAATCATGTCAATGATTTTGTCTTTAATATGAGAAGCTTTTGAAGTGCCTTGATACTCAGCGATTAATTGACTGGCGCCAATCAGGACATCGCTAATACCAGACTTGCAGGCATAACTTTGACGGTGATAGGCAGCAAACTTCTCTACCAGGTCGAAAGCAAAGTCATATTCTTTGTACATAAAGACTCTTTCCCAAGGAACAAACACGTTGTCAAAAACAACCATACATTCCTGTCCCCCGTAAAGAATGTTACCTACATCCATATTCGGGCTGTCGATTTTTCTCGTGTCGCATGGCTGTCTTCCATAAATGTATATAATCCCTTCGGTGTCGCTTGGCAAGGCAAAAGAAATAGCATAGTCCTTATCTTCTTCACGCATAGCTCTGGTCGGCATGCAGATAATTTCATGCGAATTTACAGCTCCTGTCTGGTGCATCTTGTTTCCACGAACTACAATGCCATCCGGCTTCTCTTCCACTACGTGAAGGTATTGGTCGGGATCAGTTTGCTCGGCTGGATGACGACTTCTATCGCCCTTGGCATCCGTCATGGCACCACAACAAACCATGTCTTCATCCTGTACGTATCTTAAGTATTTCAGGAAACGCTTGTTATATTCGGTCCCATACTTCTGGTCAATGTCGTAAGTCACCATCGACAAAGCATTCAAGGTGTCCATTCCAGCGCAACGCTGAAAGCAAGAACCGGTATAAGCACCCAATACTCTACCCATTTTTGACTTGTTGACCAGGTCTTCGGTACTCTGATGAATGTGACAGAAACGATTTATCTTCTTTCCCGTTAGATGAGAGGTGGCTGTCATAACCTTCTGGAATTGTGGAAATTTGGACTCTTCGGCAAGTTCATAAGTAGCAGCAATACAATTTCTTGTCGGTTTGATAATAGGATTATCTACATGATTGGTAACCCGCTCTCCAAACATGTAGAGTTCAAAATGCATTTCCTTCATACTATCAATGTATTCTTGCGCAGTCTTCATCTTTCTATTTCCCTCCGTTATACGCTAAGGCAAAAACTTCAAAGTCAATGCCCCATCACTATACTGCTCTGGGAGCCAACTTGGTTGACCCAGCTTTGCCAGCTCTCTTTCCCTGTTTGGCTTTAGTTAGCCCCAATCGTTTAAAGACAGTGTCTACGTATTTCAGATAGTAACTGTAGTCGAAAAGAGACTTTAGCTCATCTTTAGTCAGGTAATGTGTTATTCTCTTATCCATCAGAAGCAGAGCTAAAAAGCTTTTCTTGCCCCGCCACGCTTCCATAGCATTATCCTGAACCATTTTGTAAGCTTCTTCTCGTGTTAGACCTTTATTTATTAAAGCGAGGAGTACTCTCTGGGAGAAGATTAGCCCCTGGGTAAGCTCGATGTTACGCCGCATGTTTTCCGGATAAACCTTGAGTCCTTTCATTATGGAGGTAAATATAGATAACATGTAATCAATTGCCAGACAGGAGTCAGGTAAGATAATTCGCTCTGTGGATGAGTGACTGATGTCACGTTCGTGCCATAAGGCGATGTTCTCCAGAGAAGTTAAAGCATGGCCTCTTATCAATCTGGCCAGTCCGCAGATGCGCTCACAAAGCTCGGGATTTCTTTTATGGGGCATCGCCGAGGAGCCCGTTTGCCCCTCTTCAAAAGGCTCTTCAACCTCCCTGACTTCCGTTCGCTGTAGACCTCTAATCTCGGTGGCAAATTTCTCCAGGGAACTGGCGATAATAGCCAAAGTGGTCAGGAATTGGGCATGGCGGTCACGCTGGACTATCTGGCTTGATATCGGAGCTGGAGCGAGCCCTAACCTGGCGCAAGCTATTTTTTCAACCTGAGGAGGCACAGTAGCATAAGTGCCTACCGCCCCCGATATTTTGCCTACAGAGATATTTTTTCTAGCTTCAGCCAGCCTTTGAGCATTACGCTTCATTTCTTCAATCCACAGGGCCATCTTCAAGCCAAAGGTAGTCGGCTCAGCGTGAACACCATGGGTCCGCCCCATCATAATTGTGTATTTGTGCTCCACGGCTTTATTCTCCAAGACGGGTATCAGCTCGGCCACATCTTTTGCCAGAATATCTGCTGCCTGGGTCAATTGCAAACCAAGGGCGGTATCCATAACATCCGAAGAGGTAAGACCAAGATGTATGAAGCGTGACTCTTCACCCAGGCTTTCAGCCATCGAGTTAAGAAAAGCAGTCATGTCATGGTGGGTCACCTTCAGAAACTCGGCAATACGATTCAAGTTGTAGCTGGCTTTTCTTATCTTAACTATATCTTCTCGGGGGATGTCGCCCAGCTCAGCCCAGACTTCACAAGCAGCTATTTCCACCTTGAGCCACTGGTCAAATTTGTTTTTATCAGACCAGATTTTCTTCATCTGAGGTCTGGAGTACCGTTCAATCATGTTATCCCTTTGCTAACTCTTGTTTATACTTACGATAGGCTTCTCTTATCTCTTTATGCTCGGTGCCCAAAATCTGGGCGGCGAGCAAGGCAGCATTCTTTGCCCCGCTTTTACCAATGCCCATGCAGGCTACCGGCACTCCCCCGGGCATCTGGCTTATGGAGAGCAAAGCATCTATGGCTTTTAACTCGCTGGTAGGCAAGGGCACACCGATTACAGGCAAAGTTGTCCAGCTAGCTAAGACGCCAGGAAGGTGAGCGGCTCTGCCAGCAGCAGCAATGATAACTTTGAGACCTCTCTTCTCTGCTTCCAAGCCATACCCCCTTAGTTTTTCGGGATTTCTATGGGCTGAGATAACGGAAAGTTCATAATCAATACCCAATTGCTTAAGCGTATCCAGCGCCGGCTGTATCAGCTCGGTGTCTGTTTTACTCCCTATTACTACGCCCACTAATGCCATTCAGGCTACCTCCCTTAAAGCAATGTCCCTACGATAATAACAGCCTTCAAAGTAAATGTTAGGAATGTTGCGGTAAACCTTTTTCCGAGCTTCAGCCATGTCTTTGTCCACACTTGCTACGGAGAGCACACGCCCGCCGTCGGTATAAATTATGCCATCATTTCCCAACTTAGTTCCAGCATGAAAAACTAGCACATCCTTGTCCACGTTGTCTATCCCTTGTATGGGAAAGCCGGTTTTGTAGCTTCCAGGATAACCAGCCGAAGACATAACTACTCCAACGCACGCTTCGGGACTCCACTCTATGTTCACGCGGTCGAGGTTGCCCTGGACTACTGCCATAAGTATATCCACCAGGTCGGTTTTGAGAAGAGGCAAAATGACCTGAGTCTCCGGGTCACCAAAGCGAGCATTAAATTCCAGCACCACAGGCTCTCCATCGACAATCATTAAGCCCACATAGAGCACGCCCTTATAAGGCAGGCCTTCTTTAGCCATAGCCTTCACAGTCGGCAATAAAATATCTTTGGTTACCTTTTTTGTCATGCCGGTGGAGAAAAAACCGGGTGGGCTGTAACTTCCCATACCCCCTGTGTTGGGACCGTGGTCACCATCTCCGATTTTCTTATAGTCGCAAGCTGGCACCATAGGTGACACTGTTTTGCCATCGGTAAAGGCTATGAGGCTTACCTCTCGACCGCTAAGATATTTATCAATTATCACTCTATCCCCTGCAGAGCCGAAAATCTTTGCTTCCATGATGTCGCCGAGGGCTTTGTGGGCTTCTGCCAAAGAACCAGCGATAATCACACCTTTGCCAGCAGCTAATCCATCAGCCTTGATGACGACTGGCGGATGTTGTTCCTGAAGGTATTCACGAGCCTTAGAGTAAGCGGAGAAGATGGCACCTTCAGGACAGGGGATGCCATATTTCTCCATTAGATTTCGGGCAAAAACCTTGCTTGATTCTATCCGGGTGGCTGCTTTAGTGGGACCGAAAATAGGAACGCCCAGCTTATCAAAGTAGTCCACTATGCCTGAAGCTAGCGGAGCCTCCGGACCAACCACGACAAGGTCAATGCCTTTCTCTTTAGCCGCCTTGCCCAGCCCTTCTATGTCTGTGGGGCGTAAATTCAGATTTTCCGCGATGGCAGCTGTGCCGGCATTCCCCGGGGCAGCGAAAACTTTTTCCACCCTGGGACTCTGGACAATCTTCCAGACTAAGGTGTGTTCCCTGCCTCCACCGCCAACAACTAGTATCTTCAAATTTCACTCTCGCGTGTCAGCTTTCACGGTATAGCCCTACTCTGTCCTCCGCTTTCCGGATTTTTCAACGCCAGTTTTTTGAAAAATGGCATTAGGAATGGTGATGAAGGTTATCACTAGGAACAGCCGACCTTGGCCTCGGAGAATACCTACTGCTTCTTCTTCTTATGCTTCCCTCTATTCTTCTTTACACCTTTTAGTTTAACTCTGTTTGACATGGCATTATAAAATCTCCTTGAATTTGTCAGCTTGCACGGGGTCGAGATTTTGAATTAGTCTCAGTAATTCTACGACATGCTCCTTTTCTTCTTCAATAATATGTTCCAGTGTAGTCACAGCCCCTTCATTTCCCAGGTTTAATATATGGTCTTCATACTGGTTAATGGCTTGCAACTCGCCTATCAAATCCTCACGGAGCATCTCTAAATCGTCTAGTATAGCTAGCTGTTCGTCGCTCATTCCTTCAAAAGAATAACTCATCTTTTCTCCTCCTTCGATACTTATTCCCATTCTATAGTCGCCGGCGGCTTACTTGTGACATCATAAACTACCCTATTGACATTGGGAATTTCATTAACCAGGCGGTCAGATATTCTAGCAAGAAGGTCGTGGGGCAGGCGAGCCCAATCAGCAGTCATAGCATCTTCACTAGTTATTGCTCTGACCGCTACCAAGTAGCCATAGGTTCTGTAGTCGCCCATGACGCCAACGCTCCTGACATCAGTAAGTACAGCAAAGCTCTGCCATAGCTGGCGATAAAGTTTGGCTTTTTTGATTTCATTCATCAAAATCCAATCAGCAGCCCGGAGTATCTCCAGCTTTTCCCTGGTCACCTCACCGATAATGCGAATGGCTAATCCCGGTCCGGGAAATGGTTGCCGCCATATCATATCCTCAGGCAGATCTAGAGCTAACCCCACTTGTCGAACTTCATCCTTAAACAAATATCTCAGCGGCTCGATAAGAGTGAAACTCATTTTAGCCGGTAATCCGCCGACATTATGATGGCTCTTTATTTTAGCCGCAGCTTTGGTTTCCGCGGAGGTACTTTCAATGACATCGGGGTAAAGAGTGCCCTGGGCCAGAAAATCAATCTTGCCTAATTTGGCAGCTTCTTCCTCAAAAATCTGGATAAACTCGTTTCCTATCAAGTGTCGCTTCTGTTCCGGATCGCTAACCCCTTTAAGTCGTTCCAAGAATCTATCGGTTGCATCTATGTAGACCACATCCATTTTGAGGTTACGCTTGAAGGTATTAAGCACCCTTTCAGGTTCATCCCGACGCAATAAGCCATTATTGATAAAGATGCAAATTAACTTATTGCTAATAGCACGGTCAATAAGGGTAGCAGTTACTGCCGAATCTACGCCTCCAGAAAGAGCACAGACCACTCTCCCGCCACCTACTTGCTTTTTAATCTTATCTACGCTCTCAGCTATGAAATTAGCTGGTGTCCAGTTGCCCTGGCAGCCGCATATTTGAAGTACAAAATTCTGGAATATGGCTTTTCCTTGAGATGTGTGAACCACTTCAGGGTGGAACTGTAGTCCGTAAATACCGCTATCGTTACCGATAACGGCGAACGGCGAATTTTCAGTGTAAGCCAAAGCCTTGAAGCCAGGAGGCAGCTCTATTACTTGGTCACCATGGCTCATCCACACGGGGAGAGATGATGGAAGACCGACAAAAAGAGGACAGTCTTCAGCACTTATGTGCAGGATTGTGTGGCCGTATTCGCGCTTTGTTCCCTGAGTTACCTGACCACCTAAGTGATAAGCGATAGCCTGTGTCCCATAGCAAATGCCCATCACAGGTAGACGACTTTCATAAATATATGGTAAAGGCATGGGAGCGCCAGAATCATAAACGCTAGCCGGACCTCCCGAGAGGATAAATCCCCGTGGGTTAAGGGAAGCTATTTTCTCCCAAGGCGTGTCATGAGGCACAAGTTCACAATAA
>Ga0315543_1000486_pt1 | contig 47961 bp, 39 predicted proteins | sample SalMarSW160210MG_2_FD_203098 | JGI IMG/M metagenome (GOLD analysis project Ga0315543, IMG submission 203098) | Salt marsh sediment microbial communities from the Plum Island Ecosystem LTER, Massachusetts, United States - Salt Marsh Sediment SW1601-210 ...
CGAAGATGCTGATCATAGCCTGGACGTTGATGAAGAAGAAGGAGCCCTTTGATCCAGAGTATCTGAACATAGATTAATATAATTTTCATTTCGGCGAAAGAGCCCGTGCACCAACGTTGAGACCATTGAGGATCTCGGGAGGGACAATACAGGGCCTCTCGTTAAAATACCGTAACCTGGATAAGGGATTATTGGTGACCACGCTTATGAGCGTGATACACCGGATATATAACGATTAGGTAGGGGATTTGCCTTTGCGAGAGATTCGCCGAATATTAAAGAAGCCACAAGGCTGAAAGGGGGTAAGTGTATCCAAAATCAGCCCCACTTTTAACCAGTTGATATCATAAGTTTTTATTCTTTGCTTGACAGGACACTATAGGATTGTCCCCTATTTTCACTGCGTCCACACCTGCCTTATCCTCAAAGGTTTTTAACGCATCCTCCCGGATGTCACACAGGGCCATAAGTTTCAATTTATCAGGGTGTTCCAGATAGGCAGGAAGATGTGACCATGCAATCATTCCTGTGCCAATAAGACCAACTTTTAAGGCTTGAGACATAATCCTCTCCTTTTTATGTTGGAGGTATCGATTCCATCTATTAGTGATTCTGTAATCCGAGGCCAGATGATTATTAAGGGATAAGGATTTGACCTGATTAAACAATTATAACCTTATAACCTAACAGTGCTCCCTCTGCTATCTGGATTCTGATGGTGCCTAGCCAAAATTTCTCACAGGTTTTCGTATAAGCGAAGCGGCGAAAGATGTGTGAAATACGGTCTAGGAGCCTTTATTGATTCTATTATTTTTTTTCTGAGGATCCGTCCATATCTATAAAAATGTACTTGTCCCGCATGTCTTCCGGTACCAGGTCTCTCCTGGCGGTCTCGGCCAGCTTGGGGCCGTAGTGCGCCTGCATAAACAGGAACGGCCGGGTCACCTTTTTAATGGTAAAGGGGCAGTGCACGGTGTTTTCCGGGATGTAGATCAGCGTCGATTTGTTGATGATGTGCTTCTCCATTTCCTCTCCCATGAAAAGCTCGAATTCCGCTCCCAGGTCCTCCGGATGTTCCGGATCAGAACCGATCGCCACCAGCACTTCTGGAACCGGGTGCGTGTGGGGACCGTGCCCCAGTGTTTTGGTGGAACTTTCCCCCATCCACATGGCCGAAAAGTAGTCGCATCCTTCTATGATATCGTTGTCGGCAAAAGCGACAAACATAGGGCTGGCACCGAAGCCGATATTCCTCTCTTCGGGAGTCAGTTCGTTGAGAAAGCACTTGCGGTATTTCGATCCCTCGGGCGCCGTGGGATCGACTGGATTCGCAGCCGCGGCCAGGCTCTCCTTCGTGGGCATGAAGGCTGCCGAAAGTACACTGGCCAGGGCAATTCCTGCGGCGCCCGCTGTGATTTCCTTCACAAATCCTCTCCGTGTCGTACCTTTTTCCGTGTTTCGGTCAGAACTCATGGGTATGTCTCCTTTGAATTAGTAGAAGCTGTTTCAAAACCTCCTCTAAGGCCCAATATCGTTGTTGGGCCGATGGATTCAATACTCAAAATACTACATGTATTCCTCCGTTTAAATCCATCGTCCCGCCTTGATCTTGAACCTGATTGAAGGTTTTGAAACAGCTTCTGGTTGATAATTTTATGCCGGGAGCGGCGCAAAATCCGTCGGTCCGACAAGCGTCACGTTCATTCCGATCAGAGCGTCCTCAACGGCCCTTGTGTAATTGCCGACCACCATAATCTGGTGAAGCCCCGGGATGTTTTGAAGGAACCGGTCGGCATCCTTGATTTTTACGTCCATCGTGTTCGCGCAGACGTTATTCATGAAACCGCTTCGGGACGGGGCCCGGTCGGTGTCCATTACCTGGCTTTCAATCCGTCCCGGCCACAACGCGAAGCTTTTCAGGTCCTTGCTGAATCCGCCGGTAAGGACTTGTCCGTGCCGCGGAAATTCGACTTCCGGCACGGCCCCTCTCCCGGACCCGTGGTAGTCGTGAAGCTTGTACTTCATCTGTGCGGCGTCCAGGCCGTTCAACTTCAACGGGGCAGCGCAGTGACTCACGGTAATCTTTGAATCCAGGGGGTCCATCGACATCAGGTTGCACATAAAGGAGGGCTTGCGGCTGATTTCCTCCAGGAACATCGATGACAGCATGCCGCACACGTCCGCTTCGCAGGCGGCCGTTACGCCCTCGTCCCGCAATCGCGCAAACGCCAGGCAGGGATAGGGCAGTACCGGGTTCGGGCTGAGCGTGAAGCCAAGGCAATCGATCGAAACGGCGCTTAATTCCTCTTTCTCAACAATGGAACGCAGCAGGACGTAGAGTCTGCAGGCATCGACAATCGTTTTATCCGAAACCCCGATGACTTCTGTCGCCTCCCTCTTCCATTGTTCCATTTCCCTTACGGCGTCCTTAGGATCCACTTCCTTATAGAGCGCCGCAAGTTCCTCAAGCGGCCGGAACTGAATTCTTACGCCGGTGCGCCGGTAGACCAGGTCTTCGTTGAGGTTGTGGGCCGTTACGGTGGTGGAGTCGAACGGCCTTCCATAAAGGACGGCCTGACGGCCTTCGAGGATCCCTGGAGACGCTGCGATTATGACTCGCTCCAGGGCCTGGTCTTGTGATATGGTGAAAGTGACATTGGCGCCGTTCCCCCGCAGGGACGCCGCAAGATTCGCGTCGATGGGGATCAGTTCGGGATTCGTGGTAAGGACGATTACGGGAATGTCCAGGTCTCCCATGGCGTCGCACAGGCTTCCGAAGCTGAAGGTCATGCGGGGCAGAATCAGGAGGAGAATATCCATGTCCCGCTCGTGAACGGTCCGGACGATTTCTTCCGGATTCTGATAATTGACCTTTATCGAAGACACCTGGAGGTCGGTTCCCGGAATCGATCGCATCGACTCGATGTACTTTTCATGTGCCGGCGGATTGTTGCTCAGGCAGAGAAGGTTTTTTTTGCCTCCGGCGGGACGCGGCCGGATTGCTCCCGCGGAACTCTGGTCCGCGAAGGCCGCTCCCGGCAGGGTTGCCGCCATACTCGCCAGTGTCATCGTTTTTATAAAATCTCGCCTTCCTATATGGATTCTCTTTTGATCCGCACCGGGCACCTGAATCTCCTTCCTGTTTGTCTTCTCGTCAACAGTTGTTTCTTGTTAAGGATGCCATAAACAGGGACGTCTATAAGTTAACAAGTTTAAACAGTTTATGGTTTGTTATTAATAAAGACTTAAAGGCAGTAATTCATTGTATTTGTAATGATACATTTTTTATTTTTAGGACTGATATGTTGAAAAATCAAGAAAAAAAGCTGAGGTCGGATAACAGCCGCCTTTCCATCCTCCGTAGCCCGTCCTCCGCAGTGGCCTAACGACAAGGGGGACGCTGTTAGGTTTTAAGGTTGATGCTTGTTAACCTAATAACCTAACAGCGTCCCCATTTACTGTCTTATTTGCTTGTCAAATATTCGTGCTGAATCTCATCCATAATTTTTAATGAATATTCCTTTCTTTCTTTCTCACTTAGTGCGGTCATTGGAAGAATCCATTCCATTTCATTCAGATTGTTTATAAGCATTGGAATCAGATCATACGGCACGGATATCAGGAAAAGGCCTTCAGGCAGTATCTTTTGCATTCTTATACCGTAACCGATCCCTGTGACAGTATAATTAAGTTCACCGGTAATATACGGATAAACTATAATCCAGGCGCATGATAGTACAGGCGTGATTTTGGATGTAAGGGGTTTCCCCGTGGAATAACTGAGAGCCCTGAATAGAATTTCCGCATCAGACGGTTTGGCTGTTATAATCAGCAGGTCAGGATCAAAGGTCAGCTTATCTATTGATGAAAAAGCTACATATCTGACAGTGCCTTTGGGAATTTTACATACATGATTATAAATCCTGCTGTTTGCGCGCGCTTCCTGGTAAATTTTTTCTTTGAATCCGATCTGGCCGCTTTCCATTGTCGGATCAGAATCCGTCATCCCCAATAGCACCCTGTCAACACATGAAAAATTATTTTTCCCCGCATAAAAAGGACTGCTTTTCTGCACTTCCATAAACATCCTGCAAATAGGCATGACCTTATCCGTCTGTTCCAAGCCATCTGGTTTGTTAAGCAGGAACTTGATGCCTACGGGATTTCGTTCAAAATTGAATTTACCGAATACGGAGTAATCCTGCCTTGTCGATCCCATAACTTCCTCCTTTAGAGTGCATCCCAAAACCTTTGTTTCCCATCTCCCGCCCGCCGCAGGCGAGGAGTATATATTTTTTCATTTCCCGACAAATTAAGACTCGACCGATTTTTTTATATTATAATGAACACGATCAAGGTCACTTTGGCAGGTCTTTTCCATATGTCAGTGTGGGAGCAGTGCTGAAATAAAAAATCGGCCTATCGACTCTCCTGAAGTATACGGGGCAATGCATAAGACCTTTGGGGATAAAGACCGCGCAGCTCTTGGTCAACATATGCTTTTCGTCATCCAGCCAGAATTCCACTTCTCCGCATAAATCATGCGGGTCAGCCGGATTGCTGCCCATGAACCCGACGTATTCATCATAATCGTTATGAGCGTGACGGATGCCGGGACTGCCTTCATCAGACGCTTTCCAGATAAGGGCGCAATTCAAATAAAAAGCCCCTTTGATGACCTCATCCGTTACAAGCAAGACCATCTCGCCGGTACGTTCTCCGGTTGCCGGCCGGGGCGCCGCTGCGCCGGGAGGCGGTGCTGGAAGTTTCGCTTCCGTAATGATATATTTCCCGTATTTTGTCGTATCCATGTCTGATTTTTCCTTTCATTTCTTTAAATTATATAAGATATTTCGCTCGGCCCGGCCCCCATCCTTTTTTGCTGCTTTAAAACGATATGTCAAATTTTGAGACCTGACCCTGATGTTTTTGATAAGAATGAAGTTATTGAATATTTAAAGAGCGTCCCGCTTCACGCTTCATGCCTAAATGGATGTCTCTTAACAGGCAGTCAAAAAGAACTGTGACTAGGGTAATAAAGAATATCCCGGGTTAAATCATTAGGCCGTGGCAACATCGCCATTCCCCGATGGTCCGGAAAATTCATTGGGCTCGTTGCCATTTTCCAGTATAAGACCCCTTGTGCCCCAGTGCGAATAAATAACCGCACCCAAGCCTATAAAATTGAAACCGTAATATACAATCTTCCCAACGACCCTCAAAACATGCCCTATAATGGTATAAAAATCACCGCCCGGAAGAAGAAACAAATCGCCGATCAATAACGGGCTATGCAGAAGCAGAAGCCCTGCCAGGATCTGAAACATGATATGCTTCTCAGGAAAAAGTCTGCGTGCCAATATCCTGCTGATAACTATATACCCCGTTAGACTACTCACCACCAAGGCCACAAATAATAAGGGTATGGCCAGAATCCCAATCAAGGTGATGATAAAAAGTAACAGGATCACCGGGACTCCCACCATGCACGCTATTCCCAGAAGTGTGCAACGGGGAAATTCGTTGCTGAGGTATTCTTCAATGTTGTTGAAATGTCGGGGCATGAAAACGGTCAGGAGAAACGCTAAAAACAATATTAACAAGAGGTAGACACAGTCTAGCACAAAGCGCACTAGTTTGGCGGCGAAACCCATTGTCTTACTGAATTTATGGGTGCCAAACTGGTCGACACCCTTTTTTTGCTCAATACCGGCTCCTTTTAAGGCTTTTAAAAAACCGAAGGGGAATCCTGCGAGATTGACCCTATCCCCATATATTTTGGCGGTGGTGTCTACATTCAACTTTCCACCTATATTAACCAGGTCTCCTTTGATTATGGCCTGGGGCCCAACATTCAGGTCCCCTCCGATGCATACGGCATCGCCGTTGACCGTGCCGTGAATAGTGAGATTTGCTCCGATAACAACCACATCATTCATCACTTCTTCATCCTGGCCGATAATACGGCCCTCTCCCACAGAAACGGCATCATGCTGACGTTTATTAGGGTTTACGCATGGGGCAACGTTTTTTGTAATCCACTCATTATCCATTGCCATGGAGCCTGTCTGATTTTGTTCGGCGATTGCTCTCGACACAGGGATAAGCGGGCTCAAAGATATCAGGCCAATAAATATAAAGACCAGGCCAAAACTGGTGAAGAAAGAGATTCTATTCATACCTTACCTCCTTTTTAATGATAAGTTCGACGATTTGACACCTGCTATGGTGATAAAAATTACCATTATTATTAGAGCGATCAGGTATCCGAATAATGCTGGGCTGCTTACCTCCCAGACAACCTTGACTGCTGTATCTCCCAGATATGCCAGGGCTGATACCAGGACGGATAGGGCTTTGTGAAGGCTGTTGTATAAGGCAATCCATCTCGAAAGAGTTCGGAGGATACTCAATAAGACCACTCTAGTAGCCGGTTGAAATATCATTGACCAACTCGCAATAACTAATGCGGAAATAATCGCGGTCAGGCCGGATAAGTACCAAGACATAACTTTTTGACGCCGTGCCTGATCCTTTTTTGCCCTGATCGCCCTTTTTACCGTCTCGGATGTAAACTCCGGACATGGCTCCGGAGCAGGCATGGAGATTAGCAGATCGAGGCTGAGCTGAAGAGATTTGAATTCAGTCGCGCAGGTCCGGCACAGGGTCATATGCTGATCGAGATCCGTCCTTTCCGCATCCCCAACAGTCCTGTCCATGACTTTTTGCATTATTTTTTGAATATATTCACATCTGGTCACTTTTATTCCCCATTTAAGAGTACGAAACTCATCAATTTTTGTTGCAATATTTTCCGACCGCGGTGAATACGGGCCTTGACTGTTCCCATGGGCAATTCAAGTATCTTGGCAATTTGTTCATAGGGTATGCCCTCAACGTGCCACATAATCAGCGGGGAACGGTATAGAACAGGTATTTCAGCCAACGCGTGATTGACAGCATTCTGTAATTCGGCTTTTTGTGCCAATTCTTCCGGATTAGGCCTTTCATCCTTAACCCGTAGTTCCTGTTTCTCCCCATCATCTTTGGAAAAAGGTATTGTCCGTATGGTTTTTTTCTTAAGGATATCAACACAATGATTGTGTGCGATACGAAAAAGAAAAGGTTTAATGGGCCTTGATGGATCAAAACGATAAAGCGCTAGGTAAAACTTGACAAAAATCTCCTGGGCGATATCTTCCGCATCCGATCCGATCATCCTGTAACAGTAACCAATGACTCTGTGACGATATAGATTGATGATTGCCCCAAAGGCATCCTCATCGCCATCGCGAGCGCGTTTGACCAGGTCGGATTGATCAAATGTAGGTTCGAGGTCTTGAACTGTCATTTTATCCTGCCCTTCAGCCAACATCATGTGGCAGGGACCGTAGCGGAGATTCTAGAATCTACGTGAAATTTGAAGTCTTAACTATCATAACCATAAAATTATCCATACATACAGTAGAGAATTAGATTCGCGAAATCGGTATCACCGCCTATGACGCAGGAATGGACCTTGGGAAAAACAAGAATCGGGCATAGTAATATAATATTTCAGACTGTAATCCCACAAGACGGGGATTCATAGTCCGGGTTTAACAAGAGATTATGTAGATTATTACGAAATTGGGCAAAAAAAGTTGCAATAAGAAATTGGGGTCAAACCTTGATTTGTGAATTTGGCAGTATCGTAAGTTACAGATATTTTGCCAGGAAGTGAAAATATCTAAAGCTCGGAATTGACTGGATATGTCTGACATATTTCATTCTCTTGACTTCTAATATTAAAAATGCCTTTCCATTGGAATAGAATTGACACTTTTTGTCACATAGTAATAAAGGGGTGCGTCCCCCTTTACAATCACCGGCTGCAAGCGTATTGAATTAATTCAGGAAAAGAACGCCCGTTTTCTGATCAGGAATGTCAGGCCGTTGACCACAGCGGCAAAAACGAAGATCTCTTTCAAGCCGATGGGGGGAACGTTCAAAACATCTATTGATATGATGCTTTCAAACCATTGCCCCAGGGGCAAAAACCCGAAATATGCGGCAAAAACGAGAAAGAGGCAGGTAATAGGCACAACTATACAGACAGGCAGTCTTAGAATGCCCCTTTTTACATGCAGGGCATGGTTGAGTTGCTTATGCATGCTGTACTGGCGGAGCAATCGACGCTTCCATTCCGTGCCGGTTAAAGGTTCGGTTAAAGGCCGATACAAGGCGGCATCGCGAAGGTGTTCTTTCACGGCCAGTTTATTCGTCATGATTCCTCTCCAGTAATACTTTCAATCGCGCCAGGGCCCGGTGGATCCTTGCCTTGACCGTCCCGGTCGGAATGTCGAGCCGTTGTGCCAGTTCGGTTGTCTTCAGTTCTTCCAGGTATCTCAATGCGAGTATCTCCCGGTCCTTTGCCGGCAGTTTTGACAGGGCCCACCGCACTTGCTCGGCCGTCTCCCGTCTTTCCAATACCTCAAGGACGCTTTCGCCCGGATCCGGCTGGTCGTCCGCCTCAAGAATAGGCGCTTCTCTCTGTGCCGTCCGGTTTTGTTTCCAGATATAGCGCAGGCCCTCCCGCCAGGAGATTCTATACAGCCAGGTGGAAATTTTGCTGTCGCCGCGAAAATCGGGCAGGGCATTCAGAGCTCGATAAAAAACACGATAAAGAACGTCTTCCGCATCGATAATACGCATTCGGTGAACGCACGATAGCACGAACCCCTCCCATTCCTCGACAAAACGTTCAGCCCGTTCGGGAGTTAAGGGCAGGTACCGGTTTATTTGCTCGCGCGGTTCGATGGTCAACGTATCAGATTCCTGTTTTGCCCTCGTCCTTCAATGCTATCTATTTAGAACGACCTGCCGTGAAAAAGGTTGCCCATAAAAAAATGCAACCGTTTAAACAATCCCGGGGTCCAAACAAGTAACAGGGTTTCGACCGATAAAGTAGCTGGTGTTAACTGATTTTTAAAACGCATGTAAGACATCAAAAGGAGGTTTTCATGAAACCTGAGATATTAGGCGTATTTATACCCCTCTCTGCGATTGTTCTTTCTCTTTCTATACCGATTATTGCGATAATTGTCGATTATTTTAACCGGAAAACCAAAATGAAGGTCATGGAAAAGGCCATTGAAAAGGGCGTTACGCTTGAAGGTCTTTCCTTGGAGGAAAAGAAGGGGCCCCGGTTACCGTACCGTACCGGAATGATAACCCTGGCCGTAGGACTCGGGATCGGCATTTTCGCCTTATTCGTGGGGCAAATAGAGGATGAAGCACTTTATCCGTTACTCGGAATAGCGTCCATTCCGGCGTTGATAGGTATCGCATTGATCATCAATGACAGGATCAACTACGACAGGTATTTTAAGCAGGATGTTGATTCGTCTTCATCTTAACTTTATCAAGGAGTCAAGTCTCCGTTTGACTTCTGTTAATTCTCATCAAGGGTCAACCGGAGACTTGACCCCCCATAGCGTCTTGTCCAGCCATAGCCTTTATGCGAAAGCTGGTCGCGATGAAAAGATTTGATAATCATTTGACTACATAAAAGCCCGGGCCATTTTTATTTACTCTCACACGACACTTTCCTCTCTGGCCATCCAATACAAGACCCTTTTTACAATCATAGCAATAGTTTCCTTCAGGCTCCGCATACTTTACATAGTTGATAAATTTGCTGAATTTATCTTCATCAATAGTACCATTACATTTTTTAACTACTATGCTTCGTGCAACCTTTTCTAGCGAGTCATCATCTGCCGTTTCAGCTGCTATAGCGGAGAAAGGTAAAATGACAAGATTTAGTGCAAAAATGAAAGCCAAGAAAAATAGACTGTTCTGCAACAGAGCTGCGAGGTGCAGATGATTTGATTAATTTTATTTTTGAATGTTAGCAATTGCTTATAAGAATAACAAAAAAATTGGTATTAAGCGATATACTGTCTACATTATTCAAAAGAAAACCATGTTGTAGGCGGATTGTTGAATGCGCATTAAACGCGAGTATGAGAAAGGGGGAAAAACTTCCCTTTACAGCCCATTATCGATGCACGCCCACAACTGAAAGGAAAGAGACCACCACCATATAATGGGTCGACTATACGCTTGACACACCAGGCTGATTTGCCTATACTTCGTAATGAAAAAGCAGGTTACTATCATCTCATCAGATTTCCTGTAAAGTGGTCAAGTCTCCGTTTGACTCTTATTAATTTTTATCAACGGTCGACCGGAGACTTGGCCCTATAATTTGAAATTGCAGGATATCTCCTTAATAAAATCTTTTTTATCCCTTGGCCACTTGAATCCTTGAATTACTGTTTATATAAGGCTCGAATTGTGGTATTGGCCTGAAGGTGATGGTTTTATGCTATTCCCCTAAGGAGAAAAGATATGACAAAGATAGACCTTATAAAATCAAGCCTGCGAAACTCCCTGGCCACAGCGGTGTATGTGGTAATTGTAGCCTTGATAATCCACAACGCTGAAAAGGTCTTCGGCACAATGAGAAATATCGTCGGACCCATCGCGTTCCTGCTTTTGTTTGTGACTTCAGCGGCCGTAACCGGCTTTTTAGTGCTGGGACAACCGATTATGCTTTACTCTGATAATCAGAAAAGTGAAGCAGTCAAATTGTTCGTCTATACCGCGGCCTGGTTATTTGTATTCACTGTTATAGCTTTGGCCTTGAATCTGTTGAATTGATTACAATTACTCACACCCAGAAAAAGGAGTTCTTATCAACTCAATTTTTGATGAACGCAGGGAGGAGGCAAAAGCTGAACCCTGTTTGACTAGAACACATATGAATATAAGGAGGTACAATGCTTTCTAAACATTCAAGTCGTTTAATTGCGGTACTGGTCTTGGTCCTTTTTGCCGTGGGCTGTGGTGCGCCATCTCTGACAACAACAGTTGAGGTAACCGGAGGCACGATTGAAGGTGTAGAGGAGGATGGCGTCTTTTCGTATAAGGGCATTCCGTTTGCCGCGCCGCCAGTCGGCGACCTGCGATGGAAATCGCCGCAGCCTGTTGTTCCATGGCAGGGGGTGAGAAAGGCGGATGCGTTTGCACCTGGACCGGTGCAGGATACGGCGTTCGGCGCTATTCTGGGCGGCCCGCAGGAGATCAGCGAGGACTGCCTCTACGTGAACGTATGGACGGGAGCAAAAAAGACAGATGAAGAGAGACCGGTCATGGCATGGATCTATGGGGGCGGCTTTGGTATCGGTATGACCAGCACACCCGCGTATGATGGAACCAACCTGGCTAAAGAGGGCGTAGTGCTGGTCAGTGTGGCCTACCGCTTAGGGCCCATGGGCTTCCTGGCTCATCCCGAACTCAGCGAAGAAAGCGGCCAGGGTTCCGGCACCTACGGCATACAGGATCAGATCGCCGGTCTGCGCTGGGTGAAGGAAAATATTGCGAAGTTCGGGGGGGATCCTTCGAATGTGACCATTTTCGGCGAATCCGCCGGAGGCATTTCCGTCAGCATGCTGACCGCATCCCCCATGGCGAAGGGGCTGTTTCACCGTGCCATTTCCGAAAGCGGAGGGTCTATGTCGCCGCCCCGCATGAGCATCCAGCAGGCTGAAGAGCAGGGCAAGGCCTACCTGAGTAATGTGGGCGCAGATACAATTGCGGCTGCACGCGCCCTCAGCGCGGAAAAGATCCAGAAGAACACCGAAGGAATGGGAGCCTTCTGGCCCGCTCCCGATGGAGTGACAGTGGTTGAGAACCAGTATGAACTCTTCGAATCCGGTGCATTCAACGATACGCCGATTCTTGTCGGTACGAACTCGAATGAGGGCGGTCTCTTTGTAACCCAACCGATTACAAGTGAAGGTTTCGCGAAGATGGTACGCGGCCAATATGCCGCGGGTGCGGAAGCCATACTTAAAGCATACCCGCATGCCACCAATGACGAGACGTCTCAGTCAGCCAAAGACATAATGCGTGATTCGGTTTTCGCCTGGCCGACCTGGGCCTGGGCGACCCTGCAGTCCCGCAACGGCAAAAACAAGGCATTTGTGTATTACTTTGATCACCGTATTCCCGGTGTACCCGGGGGTGCCAATCATGCTGCCGAAATTCCCTATGTTTTCGGAAACTTTGGCCCCAAGGGTCCGATGAATGGCAGAGCCGCCGGGCCGGAGGACAAAGAACTGCACGAACTGATAAGTTCCTACTGGATTAATTTTGCAAGGAGTGGGGATCCTAATGGAGAGGGGCTGCCGGAATGGCCGGCATTTGATGAAGAAGAACAGCAGGTTATGTACTTTGATGGTGAGTCCGGGGCCAGGAAACATCCGAATCCCGATAAGATCATGGCGTTTGATGCATATTTTGCCAAAGCCAGACAAGGGATGAATGCGGAATAGTCGACAATTGATATTGGTTGAAATAGGCTTTTCACGCTGACACAAATCCAACAATTTACATTATAACAAATAAGAAAGGAGGATATTTCGATGGAAAATAAATATTCTAGACGTGAAGTATTGGGATTGGGATTGGGTGCTGCAGTTTTGGGAGCTTCCAGCCTCGCAAGTTCTGCGCCTGAAAAAGAAACCGAACAGAACCAACAGGAGGCACATGGTATGACAACCTTGAGCGAATATAACAAATACGGAGAAGACCTGGAAAGAGTTTTGCTGTTACGAACATCTCCTATAGCGGTAAAGATGCTGGAAAGGGAAGAAGATATCCCGAAAGAGGCAATCAGGCCAAAAAGGGACCGCGGATACCATCTCGCTCAATGCCAGGCCTTTGCCATGTCCAGGCGGGAGGGAACCACTGTCGCCATGTTGAAGGAAGATCACTGGTGTCCCACCGCCGTCATGGCTTATGGGCTGGTGAAAAGACCGGAATCCGTTGAAAAATGGTCCCATCCTTACGACTGCTTTGAGTATGGGAAATATATCGGCATTGTCACGGCGCCTTTGAAAAGCGCTACTTTTCTGCCTGACGTCGTGATTATCTATGCCAAGCCCGCTCAGCTGCGGGGGCTCCTTCTATCGATGAAAATGGAGGATGTTCCTGAGGTAAAATGCCATTTCTTCCCCCCTTCTTGCGGTTGGTCTGTAGTCAATCCCATGAAAAGCGGCCAATACTGGGTTGTCCTGCCTGATCCCGGTGAATACCAGCGGGCGCTTACCGAAGAAGGAGATTTGATGTTCTCTGTGCCGCAAGTCAAGATGCCGGTGATGATGGCGGGTTTGAGACAGAATGAGCATGGACCTTTCTCATATCGTGATCATCAGATGTTTATGCTTCCGGATTTCGAACTACCCGATTTTTATAAGGAGATGTTCAAAGGCTGGGGGATGGATACGGAGTAGCGTCCGCGGGCGCACTAGCTCGGCGAGCCGTAAAGGGGGAGTCCTTAAACCATATGAATGATGATCCACGCAGAATGTTGGATAAGGCTCCCATGAGCCGGCTCCAGGTTATAGTCATTATTATTACGGTCGGGAACAATGTGATGGACGGTTTTGATGTCCTGGCTATCGGCTATCCGATCTGAGGAATCGCGGGGGATACATCGTTTCAAGGCTTCTGGTTCCACGGCGAAAGTACTGGTATCCGCCGAACTCACGCTGAAGGTTTCAAAAGAGCTTTCGCGGATACTGGGGTGCGAGTCGAGAAGTTTTAGAGCAATCGATTTTGAGGAGGTTTCTATGTCATTACAAGGAAGACTAGCGCTTGTAACAGGAGCATCGATGCCCAAGGGCATCGGGAAGTTCGCCGCGCTTGCACTGGCAAGAGATGGCGCTGACGTGGCGGTCACAGGATTTCACCATATGGAAGGGGCCTATGCCCTCGCGGATGAAATCAAGTCCATGGGACGGAAGTCTATGGCCGTCCAAATGGACGCGAGCAACCCGGATGATGTTGCAAAGGCCTTTGGCGCCGTAAATGCCGATCTTGGCCCGGTGAGTATTCTCATAAATAACGTGGCACAGATGGGACATAACATCAGCATCAGGAAGACTACCATCGAGGAATGGGACTACGAGATAAAGGTGTGTCTCAATTCGGCTTTTTACTGCATCAAGGAGGCCTGGGCGGACATGTGCGCAAACAAGTACGGCCGCATCGTCAACATAACCTCTGTGGCGGGCGTCATGGGAGGCGCGGGACAGACGAGCTACGGGGCCGCCAAAGCAGGCCTGATAGCCCTCGCAAAATCGGCGGCCCTGGAAGGGGCGAGGTACAATATCACGGCGAACTGCGTTCTTGTGGGGATATCGGCCACAGACCAGAACGATCTGCTTCCGGAGTCGGTGCGCCTGGCCGTGGAGAACAAAACTGCCTTGAAGAGAGCCGCCACTCCCCAGGAAATAGCGGACGCGATAGCCTATGTCGTGTCGGACAGCGCCGCCTACATGACGGGCGCCATAATGAATATGATGGGCGGCATGGATCTGTTTGTATTTTAGATGGTGTTCAACCGAAAATACATATTTTCGGATTCACGCTGTCAGCACTCAGCATTCAGCTTTCAGCGGAAGTAATATAAGTTGGTCATTTGGCTGACGGCTGAACGCTTCAGCCAATAAATGCTCTATTTATGGATAGACACTAGATAGCTGCAAGGACCCAATCTGAACCTTGCAACTTGTACTTTTAATTTAGGGAGAAGAAAATGAAACCATACACTAAAGCCTTTATCCCTTACAAGGGTTATTATACTACACCTTTTTCCCGCTGGCAGGGGAGTATGCAAAACGACAACGCCGTCCTGCTCGGCGCCAACACGGCAAGAAGATGGTTTCTGGAAAAGAAGATCGATCCCACCATCCTCGACTATATGTACTTCGGGGCTACCGTAGCTCAGAAGCACTGGTTTTTATCGCATACCTACGCGGCAGCCATACTCACGGACGACCAGAAGTTTCTCTCTGCCCTGTTCGTGAACCAGGCCTGTTCAACATCCACTACCATCCTGAACCTCCTGGCCATGGATATGGAGCTCGAGGTATATGGAGTCGGTTATCTACTCACGGCGGATAGGTGCTCCAACGGGCCCCACACCATCTGGGCTAATCCCTTGGGTCCGGGAGCAATGCCGGAACGGGAAGACTGGATGATGGACAACTTCGAAGGGACCCCTAGGCATCACGCTTTGATGGTACAGACCGCCGAGAATGTGGCCAAAGAGGAAGGTTTCACAAAGGAACAATGCGACGCCGTAGTGCTGAGGCGCTTTCAGCAGTATCAAATGGCCCTCGCAGATAACAGAGCCTTTCAGAAGAGGTACATGTTCGCCCCTGAGGTGACCGTCACGAGGAAACAGAAAAAGCTCCTGGAAGAGGATGAGGGCTGGTTCCCTACCACCGCGGAAGGGCTTGCCAGGCTGAAACCCCAGTTGCCGGGCGGAGTTGTGAGCTTCGGCGCCCAGACGTTCCCCGCGGACGCCAACTCCGGCATCATTGTAACCACAAGGGAGAAGGCCAGGGAGCTGAGTGCGGACCCTGAGATTGAGATACAGATCGTATCCTACGGTTTTGCCCGGGTGAAACCTATGTTCATGCCTACCGCACCTGTCCCTGCAGCAGAAATGGCCCTTGCCAATGCAGGCATCAAGGTTACGGACGTGAAGGCCATCAAGACGCACAACCCCTTCGCTGTCAATGACCTTTTCTTCGCCAAGAAGTTCGGCGTTGACGTTATGAATATGAACAACTACGGCTCTTCGCTGATTTATGGTCACCCGCAAGGACCTACCGTAGCCAGGGCGGTGATAGAATTGATAGAAGAGCTGGTCCTCCTGGGCGGAGGATACGGGCTGTTCACAGGCTGTGCAGCAGGCGATGCGTCAGCGGCGCTGGTCTTGAAGGTAGGATAAATAGTTTACACCCCGGCTTCCTTAGTTGTTCTGAAAATAAAATATTAAAGAGGCATACCATGCCCATTGAAGGATTTGAACCTTACAGACCTGAAGACGCGGAAAGGTACAACAAGTACCGGCGGTGGCTGGGCATAACCTGGGGAGATATGTTCAACAAGGCCGCAGACCTTTATCCTGATAAGGAGGGTCTTGTTGATGATACTCACCGCTTTACTTACAGGGAGTTTCGCAATAAGGTTGATCGCCTTGCAATGGGCTTCATAGGTTTAGGAATCAAGGAGCGTCAGTTCGTGCTCCTCCAGATACCGAACTGGCATGAATACCTTCTGGCCTTCTACGCGCTCCAGAAGATCGGCGCTATTCCCGTGCTTTTTATCTCCCGGCACGGCCTCTCGGAGATCCTGCACATCGCGGCGCTGACAGATCCCGTGGCGTGGATAGGGCCGCCCCGTTACAGGAATACGGAGTACCTGCCTATGCTCAGGGAAGTGATGAAAGAAACCAAGGCGCTCCGGCATCTCCTTTCCGTGCGCGGGCAAGAAAACAAGACATTCATCCCGCTCGAATCATTGATGGCTTCCGGCCAACCCACAACCGCGGAGCTCGAAGCGCTTGAAGCACGACGTCCCGATCCCATGGAAGTGTCGATGATACTCCTAACCGGAGGCACCACCGGTCTGCCAAAGGCTGTTCCCAGGACACATAACGACTACATCGCGAGCGTGCAGTACCACTCGAAGGCCTGGGACATAACCAGTAAAGACACTCTCCTCACCGCAGCCCCTGTGAGCCACGCCCAGGCCATGCATAACGGCGTGGGCAGCGCCTTTCTCAATTTCTGCAAGTATGTGATCACAGATTCGACGGACGCCGATGAAATCTGCAGGGTTATCGAACGGGAGAAGGTTACTGCTTTCCCTACCGTGCCCGCCCTCGTTCAAAGGATGGTAAATCTCGATAACCTTGGAGAATACAACCTTCATTCCCTCAAGAAGATTTACTGTGGAGGGGCCCCTAGTCCGCCCGAACTGGTGAGAAGCGTTTATGACAAGATAGGCTGCAAGTTCGTCAACGCCCTCGGCTCCTCGGAAGGACTCGGCTCCATGACCCGCCTTAACGCGGACCTGGAGACTATCTGCACGACGGTAGGTCAAAAGGACTGTCCTTACTCTCAGTATAAGGTACTCGATCAGTTCGGACAGGAGATGTCGCCGGGCCATGAGGGGGAGCTTGTGGCCAAAGGCCCCAACCTCTTCACCGGCTACTTCAAGTCCCATGAGGACAACCTGACAACCTTCACCAGGGACGGCTTCTTCAAGACCGGAGACCTCGCAAAGATCGATGAATCGGGGACAATAACCATCACGGGCAGGATAAAGGAGACAATACTTCGGGGCGGTGAGACCATAAGTGCCGTAGCCATTGAGCGGCTGATAGCTTCCCACACTAACGTCGCAGAAACGGCTGTCATAGGCATGCCCGATAAGGTCTTGGGTGAGCGTATCTGCGCCTATGTCACCTTAAAAGAAGGGGCCAGTCTTACTTTTCAGGAGCTTGTCGCTTACCTGAGAAGCCTGGGCGCATCGGTGCTTCAGTTGCCTGAACGTCTCGAAATCATGGATGCCATACCGCGTACGAAGATAGGTAAAGCGGACAAGAAGACGCTCAAGGAGGATATCAGGAGAAAACTGGGTTTGTAATATTCGACATCAATGTTTTTGGCCTCAACATCCCTTCACTTATTGAGGACTGGCAATTAACTGAGCCGCAAGTAGGTATGCTTGGCAGTAGGATCTTATCAAAAGCAAATCCCGATTTTACCCCTTATAAATTCTAAAGATGGTCAATATCCATATGATGCTTTTCATCCCGTGAGGTTAATAAGGCTTGATAAATTCCCATAGCAGTAATACACATAAAAATGGGGTAATGGTAATGAAAGAAAAGAATATAAAAGCCGGACGAAAGGCCAAAGGATCCGGTGATCGAAACAAGGGTAGCGGCGTAAACCCGTCCGCTGGCTATATCAGTATGACAATTAACGGCGAGTCCAGGGAGTTGATGATAGGTAAGGATGTTCAACCGTGGCACACGCTGGCTTATACGATCAGAGAGACTCTGGGTTATACCGGAACAAAGATAGGTTGCGACCAGGGAGCCTGCGGCGCCTGCATGGTCCTTATCAACGGTAAGCCGGTTCTGTCATGTATGACGTTAACTGTGGAGTGTGACGGTAAAAGCATAACCACAATTGAGGGACTGGAAGACCGGGAAACAGGAAAACCGCACCCCGTCCAGCAAGCCTTTATTGATCATACCGCCTTTCAGTGTGGATTCTGCACTCCGGGCATAATTATCAGCACAAAGGCATTGTTGGATGAGAATCCTTCACCGTCCGAGCAGGAGATAAAAGAGGCTCTCGCCGGGCATTATTGCCGGTGCATCAGCCATTACCACGTTCTGAATGCTGTTAAGGATGTGATTCGCAAAAGTGAGGTGAAATAGGTGTCAACAGAATATAGATTTATTGGGAAGGCTGTTCCGCGGAAGGACGCTCGCGACATTACTACCGGAAGAGCGAAATATATCAATGACATCAGTGTACCTCACATGCTTTATGGTAAAGTATTACGCAGCCCGCACCCCCACGCCAATATCAGGAGTATCAATACCTCTAAAGCGAAGGCGTTATCAGGCGTCAAGGCAGTACTGACATACCGGGATGTTCCGGACTGGAAAGTGGGCAATCCGCTGCATCTGCGTGTTCTCGGCAGTAAAATGCGATTTGTGGGCGATTCGGTGGCGCTGGTCGCCGCGGAAACCGAAGAAATTGCTTGTGCTGCTCTTGAATTGATCGATGTCGATTATGAAGTTTTACCGGCAGTATACGATGTGGAAAAAGCTATCGAAAAAGGCGCTCCACAGCTGTATGACATATATCCCAATAATATTATGCCCCAGATAGCGCCCTTTATGGGCGATAATATCCTGCAAAACATTATTATGGGAGATACGGAGGCAGGCGTGAAGGAAGCAGATGTCGTGGCCGAAGGGACTTACGAATATAATAATATTCCGAATCCCCTGCCGCCCGAGCCGCCGGGTGCCGTTGCCGAGTGGGAAGGTCCGGATACCGTCCACCTGTGGATATCGTCGCAGGGACCGTACTTTGACCGGCTGACTCTGTATTATATGTTAGGAAGAAAAGTTAATGTAAAAGTTACTGCTTGCCAGTGCGGAGGCAGTTATGGTTCAAAGGGTAACTCGTCACCGATTTACCTGCAAGCTATATTATTGGCAAAAGCTGCAGGAAGACCGGTCAAATTGTGTTTAAACAAGCAAGAGCATCTCACTGCATTTACCCTGCGGCTGGGTTCCCGTATCCGGGGTAAAGTAGGTATGAAAAAAGATGGTACGGTGACTGCCATATCCGGCGACTGGTTTGTTAATACCGGGTATTTTTCCATGATCACTCAGGGACAGGTGGCCGTGGGCTTGGGAGAAGCTCAACTGGCCATAAGATGCAAGAACTGGGATCTTAAATCTAAAACTATATGTACCAACCGTAATGCTTCGGGATGGATCAGAGGTTTCGGCGGCCAGGAATTTATCAGTGCCCTGTTTTTGCTGCTGGCCCGGGCGATGCAAAAGGCAAACATCGACCCGTTCGAATTTTTTAAGAAGAATTTCGTAAAAAATGGGGATCGCAACATCTGGCGGGATGGACACTGGTGGACATCCAAAGTAATAGATTTTACTAAAGCTATGGATAAAGGGGCGGAGGTATTCGATTGGCACAATAAGTGGCGAGGCTGGCTAAAACCGACTTCAATTAGCGGCACTAAAAGGACCGGAGTAGGCGTCGGCGTCATCGGCAATGCTGACGTCGGCGAGGATGTTTCTGAGTCACTTATCAGAATAGACCCCACCCATCATGCAATGATATATACCTCCGTATGCGAGCAAGGTACTGGTCAGAGAAGTAGTCTGTGCAAGATGGCCGCTGAGGTGCTGCAAATCCCTCCTGAACGTATTTACCTGGCCCCTCAGGACCCTGGTATAAGTCCTTATGAATTCGGCAGCGTAGGCTCCAGGGGCACTTACGCTATGGGTGCCGGCATTATAAAAGCAGCCGAGGATGCCAAAAGACAACTTTTTGAATTGGCCGCCCCTCTTCTGGAGGCCAGCCCTGACTCTCTGGAGACCAGAGACGGCTTGATATTTATCAAAGGTAAACCGGAAGAAAGTATACCCTGGCGGACCGCTATGGGTGTTACCCGCACCATCTTCGGATACGGACGCCATGAAGCGGACTACTCGTTATGCAATATGCTGATGTCCTTTGTGGAAGTTGAAGTAGATACCGAAACCGGCAAAGTGGATCTGCTCCGGGTGGTTAATGCTACTGATATCGGACAGATAATCGATCCCCCCAGCCTGGAAAACCAGCTCAACGGTTGCATAGGATCGGCAGGGATAGACAGCGCCATATTTGAAGAAACCATTCTGGATGAGTCTAACGGGAGAATGCTTGCCGCCAATCTGATTGACTACAAATGGCGCACCTTTGCCGATTTGCCGAGAATCAAGAATGTGATAGTGGAGACACCTTTCCCCAGCCACCGCTTCGGGGCAGTGGGTGTTGGAGAAATAACCACAGCACCCGGACCCAGTGCGGTGCTTATGGCAATCTCCAACGCCATAGGTCAAAGAGTAGTGGAATATCCGGCAACTCCTGACAAGATCCTCAAGGCCCTGGGCAGGATAAAAGAGAGTAGTGCATAAAATGAGACCTTTCAAGCACCTGAACGTCGAAAATATACGTGAATGTGTTTCCCTCCTTCAGGAGCATAATGGCCGCGCCAAAGTAATCGCAGGAGGTACGGACCTCTTGGGCGTTTTGAAGGGAGAAATCTTACCGGAATCACCCGAATTACTTATCAACATCAAAGGAATTCCGGATCTTAACAGTATAAGGGAGCAGAAGGGCGAGTTGAAAATCGGCGCCCTGGCCAAACTGTCGGATATCGCTAAGTCTTCCCTTGTACAGGAACGCTATAGGGCCCTGGCGGAATCCGCAAGGGCTATAGCCACGCCCGTTATCCGAGACATGGCCACGCTCGGAGGGAACCTGTGCCAGGAAACCCGCTGTTGGTACTATCGCTACCCCCATGTAGCCGGAGGCCGTATTCTTTGCTATCGGAAAGGGGGTACACGGTGCTGGGCGGTAACAGGCGATAATCGATACCATGCCATTATGGGGGGCGAAAAATGCTTTTCTTCCTGTCCCTCGGATACAGCCGTTGCCCTTACCGCCCTGGGTGCAAGGATAAGCATCATAGGGCCGGAGGGCGACAGGATTGTCCCTGTCACTGATTTTTTCACACCACGGGGAAATATACTTGATACAAATGAGATTGTCACCGGGATACAGGTATCTGCTCCGCCAGCAGAAACAAGGCAGTCATTTATAAAATTCTCGTTGAGGAAACCGGTGGATTTTGCTGTTGTGAGCGTGGCATCGGCAGTCAGTACCCGGGACGATATCTGCACAGGTGTGGCGATCGCCCTCGGCGCTGTTGCCCCCTTTCCCATGAGGGCTACTGCCGCCGAAAAAATCCTGATAGGAAATCCCCTCAATGAAGAAAGTATCCGGGCGGCGGCGGCTGCCACGGTTATCGGAGCAAAACCCCTGAGCATGAATGCGTATAAGGTGGAATTGGTCAAAACATTGACCCAAAGGGTATTGACACAAACACCCCTTTGATCCCTTTTTCTTTATCCTTGCACTTCCAGGTAACAAACGGGGTGTTCCGCTTTTGATTTTCTGGTGTCACGTTTGGAAAATCGAGGCCATCTGTCCCTGGACCGTCTTACGTACAGCCCGATCTTATCTATAAACCCCATACTCCTTGGTAAAATCCATCATGGCCTTTATGTTTTCAGGTTTAGCCTCGTCAATCGTTGCCCCGGCATCTACAATGAGACCTCCTCCTTTTCCGGCAACATCAATGAGCATTTTGCAGTAGTCTTTCACTTCTTGTGGGGATCCAATGCATAACAACGAGTTAGGGACGTTACCGGACATACAAGCGACATCACCTAAAATCTCCTTTGCCTTTTTAAGGTCCACCTTCTCAAAATGATAAAGCACTTTTCCTTTAGGTACATCGCTTATGGTTTCAAGGCGTGATGTATAAGCGCCTTCGGTATATGGATATGGTATAAGCCCCGCATCAATTATTCCCATCATGAGCTGTTTTAGAAAAGGCCAATAGAAGATTTTATACTGTTCCAAAGACATGAATCCGTCAGCACCCTTATGTAGCGGTATGAAAACCATAGGAATGCCGCCTGCCGCAGCTCTACGTGTCGCCACCCTTATCATCACTCTTGTCGCTTTCTCGAGCGCTTCGAGTATCTTATCGGACCTTCGATACATATCCAGCATCATTCCCCGGGTTCCCCTGAAATTATCTCCAATAAGGTCAAAGGGGGCATATGTGGCTACAAAGAAAAAGGAACTAAAACCAAGTTCCTTCATTTCCTGATTAAACGACTGCAGGTGGGTCACCCATTTCAATGATTCTCTCGCCGCCTTCAAAAGGGTCTGAAAGGCCTCTTGAATTTCCGTTGTACCCATTGTTGCCAGGCCTGCGCTGGGGGCGCCATAATAATAAAATTGATCGAGTATGCCCGGAAGGCTGCTGAAGGGTTTCAATGCTCCATATATGCGCGGCATGTACCTCATGAGCATCCAATCCGATGGGTTGTCTATGAACTCATCATACTCATCTGGCAGCATATATTCACCTTCCACAAACTGATACCCGTAGTTAGGCTGAACCCCGTGGCCGGGCCACTTAAGTTGTTTAACGTCAAGGGTTTCCAAGACAGGGCCCGAGCGGAAAAGGCCTGGGCCCGGATACATGTCCGGCTCAAAATCAATAATCGTTTTTTTATAGGCCTGATATGCCTTTTTATAGTCATACATAGCTTCCTGGCAGGTAATCCCCGCGTAGTAAGCTGCGAAAAATTCAAAACATGGTATTAAGGGTACTCTGTCGGGCACTCTCAGCTCAATGGCGTCCTTTACCCTTTTTTCTCTCTCTTTACCCAGCTCTTCAGCTGTTTTTTTCATTTTATGCACCTCCAGATTTGTGATATGCAAATAATTTCAGAAAGGCAGTCATTTTTCAAGAAAATCAGTGAAAATCTTTCAAAAAACAAACGTATTTTTTTCTTATCAGTACAATAGCTATCTATTTATCCGGCAGGAGTAAAATAATAAACCACAATAACCGATTAATGAAAATAGTATTTTCGTATCACAGATATTGATCGGTCTAAGGTATATAGCAGGTATCACATATTAAACAGTACGTACGGTGGAGTGAATACTTATTTGTGCTAATCTAAACTTTGATAAAAGTAGAGGTTAGAAAATCAAGTCGCGAGTAAATGAGGACCAATGTTGCGTTGAGTTTTGGCAAGGATACACAACTCTAAGCTCATTTTCTCCCACCCCCAACATATAGATTATTTAAAATTATTATTGTTGTCTAAGAATAATTTATTTCATATAACTACACAAATTTTCATTTCTCATAAGCTGAAAATCTATTTCTATAGTCCAAGTTCAGGCTTTATATAATCAGTTGATTTTTATCTTACAAACTATTAACCTCTAATCAGGAGGTTACCTCATGGAAAAACACCTCAAATGTTGCCTGCCTCGCTCCTGACGGGACATCATGGTTCTGTTGGGGGCTTAAAGAGTATCATCCTCAGAGACTAAATAAAACTTCTGGATGGGAAAGGAGACTCAATCATGATAGACAGAATTATTAACGAGGTGAAGGATGCGATTATTGCTGCGGTGAAAGGTGCGGATGACACAATCACAGCACTGCGTACTGCCGTAATAAATCAGATAACGGGAGTGCTTAAGGACACCGGTGATCTTGGCGTTTCAGCCGAAGATGCTATTACGGCAGTCGCCAAGGGTGCCATTAAGGGAGTATTTGGTATTGTCGATTCGACTACCGAAGCAGTCAAGAACACGATCCACGCTGCTATTGAGGGGACCTCCAAGGCTGGTGTAGATATCCTTACTGCAATCGGCAACGTTGCCCACGGAGTTGTGAGCGGCGCAGCTGAAGTCGGGGGTGACATAGCAGACATAAGTGTAGCTGTCGTTGAAGGTACTGTTGAGGCGGCGGGCAAGGTTGGAGTCGATACATCAAATGCTGTTGGCTCTGCTGTGACAGGAGTGATTCGCGCCGCTGACAATATCGGAAGTGAAGCCGGCTCCGCTGCGCGAAAAGCCTTATTGAACGCCACGTCTCTACCCAGAGATGTCGTTGAAAAAGCAATAAAGGGGAAGGCCAAGAAGTAAGCGTTCCCTATGGCTCCCGGACAACAAGCAGGTGCAAGCGACACGGTAAACCACGCGTCTCAACTATGCCGGCTTGGCCAACGAATGCAAATTGCGACCTTTTATACTATTGGACTCTCACTGGGAGAGAGAAGGATAAAAGGATATCTCCATGTATGAGTGAGAGCACGCCATGCGACTATATCTGATCAACCCATCCAACTCGCTTGTCAGCATCGTCAGGGTCAAGGAGAGCCGATGGAACCGTTACCGCGTGTGGAAACCGCTTAGCCTTATGGTTCTCGCGGGCCTGACCCCACCGGAGTGGGAGATCTCTATTGTGGACGAGAACCTCGGCGCGCCGGACTATCCGGCCATGCCACGGCCGGACCTGGTGGGTATTACCGCTTTCACCTCCCAGGCGAACCGCGCCTATGAAGTGGCGACTTACTTCCGGCGTCTGGGCGTACCCGTCGTCATGGGCGGGATTCACGCAACCATGTGCTTAGAGGAGGTCATGGAGCGTGTGGACTCGGTCGTCACGGGAGAGGGGGAGGGCATCTGGTCTCACGTCTTGGAGGACGCACGGAATGGCGGACTGAAGCGCCGGTATGACGGAGGGCTGGCCGAGATAAGCGATGTGCCGATCGCCCGGCATGATTTGTTGGCTACAGGATATGCCTGTGGGGCCATTCAGACCACACGCGGCTGTCCATTGAACTGCAGCTTTTGCAGCGTGACGGCCTTCAACGGGGCCCACTACCGGCAGCGACCCATTCCGGATGTGGTGAGAGAATTCCAGTTGATCCGTGAAAGGTATGTGCTGGTGGTGGATGACAACGTCATCGGCACGCGCCATGAACACATCGCCCGCGCCAAGGACCTGTTCCGTGCTATGGCACAGGCGAACCTGCGAAAGCAATGGGTTGCACAAGCCAGCATTAACTTCGCCGATGACGAAGAGCTCCTGGCGTTGGCTGCGAAGGCCGGGTGCAGCGGTGTCTTCATCGGCTTTGAATCCGCTACACCCGAAGGGCTTCGGGAAATCAGTAAAAAATTCAACCTTCTGAAGGGCCGGGACTTCCGCGCCTCCGTGCGGCGCATACAGCGGCACGGCATACTGGTTGCGGGTTCTTTTATCATCGGTCTGGATATAGACGAACCGGGCATCGGAAAACGTATCGCCGAGGTGGCCAGCGGGTACGGCGTGGACATTCTCAACGCGCTGTTTCTGACTCCCCTGCCCGGCACTCGCCTGTGGGACCAGATGAAATCGGAGGACCGAATCGCCCTCGATACGTTCCCGGAGGACTGGAAATACTACACGCTGACCCTCCCGGTGGCTAGGTATAAACATTTGTCTATAGACGCTATCATCGCAGAGATGATCTCCTGCGACCGGGACTTCTATTCCATGCAGCGCATTCTGCGCAGGATTTGGAGCAGCTTGTGGCAACACCGCAAACCGCTGATCAGTTTGGTGGGCAATTTCTCATACAGGAACAATCTCCGGCTGAACCGTAAGGCATATGCAGACTTCAAGTCGTATGTGAAAGCCGGGGTTTGAGAGGGGATTGCCGATATGTCCTTCAAAGAGAACCTAAAAGCAAAAATCAATCTCGACAGGCTTTTAAAAAGAATAGGTGTCAAACCTTGAATATTTCCAAAGCATGGCCCATCAAGGCAATTACGTAATAGGGGACCGTAAGTTTTTCAGTTTCTTGAATTGGACCCATAAGATGCCCATCCATCCTGCTATGTCTAGTTGAGATACCTTGCCACGAAACCAAATATTATGAAATTTCAGATATATTGAGAATATTTCCATTCAACATGATGTTGAATAAGTTGGAGATATATAAGATTCTATTACTACCTGGATATCTGCCATAAACGCCAAGTTTACATAATGGCCTATACCATATATTGAGGTAGCAATAAAAAAGGCAGGGCCAGTGACCCTGCCTTTTTCTTTTGGATAGATTACTATGTTAGTTCATATACTTGCTTGTTTTAAACGCCGGTTAAAACAATGCCCATGGAAAGGGTAATCTGAGTTTTTAGTCTCCTCCGTCGTGGTATTCTTGTAGATTTATATATCTGTATTTATCCGAATCAGCCAAGATGTGACAATCATCCCAGAAAAACACACAAATTTTTATTCAAGCAATAACTGCAACCATTGCATTGACTATATTTTGAAGAAACAGGCTAAAACCTTTGCCTGTGGCAACTTGAACAACATCTGAAGCAACCTGCACAGGCGTACTGAGATTAGTTGTCGTACCATCGCCCAACTGGCCATAATTGTTGATCCCCATTGCCCAGAGGGTGCCGTCTGTCTCGACAAACCACAAATAGCTGCATCGTATGCGACAATCGATGGCACCCCTGACCCCTTTTACAATATCACTACTCTCAGTCATTACACACCGACACAGCATCTTGTGGAAAAAGATTGACATACAAACCGAACTTACCTATATATCACCAACAAGAAAGCAATGTCTTATCAAAGAAAAAACGGTGGCATTTATCGCGGTCGACAGAATCACTAACGCCGGTCAATTCACTATCGTTAACCCTAAAACCGGATAGATGATGTAATTCCTACAGTCACTGATTCATGCATTGTAAAAATATGCTAGATTACAGCCAATAACATTAGGCAACTTGGTGACACTTCCAGAAGATGCCATTAATAGTCGCTGAAACAAGACTGATAAAAAATGAGAATAGGACAAAGGCAGCTTTATAAAGCTTCAATATAAGAAAGGAGAATACAAAAGATGCCGGATACCGACGGAATCAAGGAAGCCAAATTGTTTTATACGGACAGACCGCAAATGATGGAGGGATTTTTCCTCAAAGGTTCGAATTCACTGGATTGGGGAATAAAAAACAGGCTGGCGCGGATATTTAATCCCATGTCCGGCCGGACGGTCATGCTGGCCATCGATCACGGATATTTTCAGGGACCTACTACCGGTCTGGAACGGGTCGATATCAATATTCTTCCCTTAGTGCCTTATGCGGACACCCTGATGCTGACTCGGGGAATTTTACGCAGCATTGTGCCGCCCTCTACTTCCAAGTCCATTGTTCTTCGGGTTTCGGGCGGCGCCAGCATTCTCAAAGAGCTGTCCAATGAGGATATTGCCGTTGACATTGAAGAATCCATCCGTTTGAACGTATGCGCCATGGCTGTTCAAGTCTTTATCGGCGGTGAATATGAAAAACAGTCGATAATCAATATGACCCGGATGGTGGATATCGGCAACCGTTACGGTATTCCAACCCTGGCCGTAACCGCGGTAGGCAAGGACATGGCCCGCGACGCACGGTACTTCCGGCTGGCCTGCCGGATTTGCGCGGAGCTCGGCGCCCACTATATTAAGACTTACTATGTCGAGAAAGATTTTGAGACCGTCACTGCATCCTGTCCTGTCCCGATTGTTATGGCTGGCGGCAAGAAAATACCGGAACAAGACGCTCTGACAATGGCCTATAACGCTGTACAGCAAGGCGCCTCCGGTGTGGATATGGGACGCAATATTTTCCAGTCGGAAGCGCCGGTGGCCATGATTAAGGCCGTACGGGCCGTTGTCCATGACAACGAAACTCCGGCCCGGGCTTTTGATCTTTATAATACCTTGAAAAGAGAAAAATGAAAGTCTCCTACTGGTACAACAATCAAGACATCCGCATCGAAGAAATACCGACGCCGACGCCCGGCCCCAACGAGATGCTGGTTAAGGTAATTTCCTGCGGTATCTGCGGCAGCGACATCGTCGAATGGTACCGCCTTCCGCGAGCCCCGCTGGTTCAGGGGCATGAAATCGGCGCCGAGATTGTGGCCCTTGGTGATTCTGTAAAAAGATACAAACCGGGCGACAGGGTATTTATCGCCCCGAAGGTACCCTGCCGGAAATGTTTTTACTGCGTACGCGGTCACTTTCCTCAATGCACGGAGGTTAAAGAACGGCTGCCCGGCGGCTTTGCCGAATATATTCTGGTCCCCCAAATACTGGTAGAAAGCGGAACTTACCTGCTGCCGGAAAAAATTACTTACGATCAAAGTACATTCATTGAACCTTTGGCCTGCGTCGTTCGGGCCGAGCGGCTGGCCGGGATAAAAAAGGGGGACTCTGTACTGGTGATCGGCTGCGGAATGTCCGGATTGCTCCATGTGAAGCTGGCCAAAGCCAAAGGATGTAAAGTAATTGCGGTGGACATCAACAAAACTAAATTGGAATACGCCGCCCGCTTGGGCGCTGATATTATCATCGAAGCGGTAAATAATGTAGCCGACCAATTGGTTGCCCGAGCCGGCAAGAAGGCGGATGTTGTATTATTATGCGCAGCGGCACAGCAGGCTCTAGAGCAGGGCTGGAAATGCGTGGACAAAGGCGGCGTGATTGTGCTGTTTACCGTTCCCGGACCCGACAAACACGTTGTTGTTCCCATCAACGATTTCTGGATGAAAGAAATTACTATCCGCACTTCCTATTATTGCGGGCCTCCTGACATTACCGAGGCAATGAATTTGCTCGAATCCGGCAACATTGTCGTTGATGATCTCATCACACACCGGCTGGGGCTTGCCGACATCGCTTATGGCTTCCGTCTGGTGTCGGACGGCCGGGAGTCGATTAAGGTAATCATCAAGCCACATGACAAAGACGTGGCTAAATAAAATTGAACCCATCAATATTAATAATATTTTACCTTCATTTTCAAACCTCCCCGTACTCTGAAAAGAGATTAAAGGCTTGGGAAAGAGAAATTTAGGTAATTATATGAAAAATATTGTCATTAGGAAATAAAAACCGATTTCAGAATCAACATGTCGTGGTGCAAGGACATGGGATTAAAGTTAACATTTCTTGCCAATACACCAGCATTTCTATAGGGCCAAAAACCTTTGATATTCTGTACATATCATAAGAATCCTATTGTAGTAATTCAGATTTTCCTGAAAGTTTCTGTCCCTCTACAGCGCCGTTTAATCCCCACCGAGTTCCCCCATGCGGGGGCATTGATTCAAACAGAGATTGAATCATGATAATAGCCTTGATCCTGATGGGTGACTGGTGCGGATCGAACCTATCCGACCGCTAACCTACAATAACGAAATATCGGGTGCGGGAAGGGAGATAAAGCGGTATCGTGCTTCATCGTCATTCGAAAAAAAAGTATATCTTTTTGATGGGGAGGTCTTTTTTCTCTTGACGAGCCCTTTAATGGGTGCCTTCACCATGTCACAGCATGATATCACAGCATGTCACAGCTCTGTGTCGTAAAAATTGTCGCAAAGATGTCGCAAACTTTGTCGTAAGCATGTCGCAAAATATCACACATCATTTAAATCGATATTCCTGACGATGGGTGGCACCTTCCGACTTTAGTATACCTTTATCTATCATTGCTTTAAGATCACGCTGAAGTGTTCGCCTATTCACCTCTGGGCATAGGCGCTCGAAATCCTGGATAGTCAGGCTGCCGAGCTCCAAAATGCGGACAATAGCCTTGGACTGCCTATCCGAAAGCCCGTGTTCTTTCACGAGCATGTCTCTGCGGATAGCCTTTTCTCCGCGCTCCCTGACCTCAGCAAGCTGAGAGCTCAACCCCTCGATGAAATACTCCAGCCAACCTGTCATGTCCATGTCGTTCTCTCGAACACTCTGGATGGCACGGTAGAAGGCTGGCCGGTCCCGGTCGTAATACTCGCTGATTGTAAACAGCCGTTTGAAATCATAACCGGCGCGGTAAAGGCACAGTGTTGAGAGCAATCGTGAGGTACGGCCATTTCCATCCAAAAAGGGATGAATGTGCACAAGCTGGAACTGAGCAATGCCACTCATCAACACAGGATGAGTTTCTTTTTCATCGTTTAAATATCTCACCAATTCGGCCATCAAGATGGGCACATCATGCGCCGGGGGCGGTGTATAAATCGTTTCGCCGGTGACGGAGTTGACAACATAGTTCTGGATCTTCCGGTATTCGCCCGGAGCGGCCGAACCACCCCTGACACCTTCCACCAGCCGTTTATGGATTTCCCGTACAAGACCTTCCGTAATTGAATCACCGCTAGCAAGATACTCTGAAACGAAATCAAACGCGCTGCGATAATTCAGCAATTCCAGTGCGTCATCAGGGTCGGCTTCCGGAACGCTGTCGCCTTTCCACAGACGCTCAGCCTGTTCCAAGGTGAGTTGCGTCCCTTCGATGTGGGTCGTATGGTGGGCTTCCAAAACCAAGGCCCTGTTGCCCATCTCACGAATCCAGTTTTCGGAAAGCGTCGCCGCCTCCAGGAATCCCCGCGCCCGCTCGATGCGGGTCAACCCAGCGGTAATGCTGTTAGTAACTGTAAATTTGGGATCAAACCTCTTGCTGTTCATATCATTATCATCTCGCTAAAGTGATCGGCCGACTCTCTGTTCAGAGTATTTCTTAAGTTACCAAAAATCAAAATCAAACCATATCAATTATCAATAACAAATCCGCTTCTTATACTTTATTAAGATAACCGCCGCATTAAAACCCGATAAGAGAATAATATCTAGCACATATCATTCTACACTGCACTCGCCGCTTGGTATCGGCCAGCCTGTTAATTGCGGCCATACAAGACCAATGCGCCCCTCAGGTGTGCCGGGAAGGTAATCGCCATTCCGATGATCCGTTACTCTGTATTTGGTTATTTGTTTTCTGTTCATGCGTAAGAATGCAGACCAAGATAGCAGTGATCATAAGCTTAAGAATTCCACTCCTAGTTGATAAAAATCAATCCCAATGACATTATGATAAAGGCAAAAAACATGGCTACAATACAATAGCCGACAATATCCTTGGGTTTTAGCCGGGCGATGCCCAGAAGGGCTATGGCCCAGAATGGCTGAATCATATTCGTCAATTCATCCCCACAGGCAAAGGCCACTATGGATTTGGGTATTGACACGCCTATCTCTCCCGCTGCCTTGACTATAATGGGTCCCTGAACGGCAAATTGACCTCCGCCTGATGGAACAAAAAAATTGACCAGTCCGGCACTGATTAGCACGAACACAGGATATGTGAATTGGTTGGAAACAGCCACAAACCAGCCGGCTATAATATCTACCAGGCCTGAGAACTTCATCATGCCCATAATCCCGGCATAGAAAGGGAATTGCAGTATAACGCCGCTTACGCCTTTGGTAGCCTCGGCCACGGCCCTGACATAACGTATGGGGGTCTTCCATAGCGCCATGCCGAGCATCAGAAAAAGGAAGTTTACTATGTCCAGATTAAGATCAATGCCTTTTGTCGCAAAATAGTAAGCAAGATAAACAAGACCGGAAAGGCAGACAAGAAATGTGATTGTTGCGCTGTTCTCCAGACGGCGTGAAAGGGTCGATCTATCTGTTATTTCATCTTCCTTCATACCGGGCAGGGCCTCGTCAAGCAGCGCGGGATCGGCGGTGATAATCTCCTGCTCATGAATAGGGATCATTAATATCATTATAAGGGGACAGACAACCAGTATCCCCAAAGCGATCAGGATGTTTGCCCAGCTGAACAAGGTGACTGAAATAGGTATTAATCCGATTTCAGACTCCAGGAAATGGCCGGGGGTGGCGCATAGAAGGGGAGCGGAGCCGGAGAAACCGTTGTGCCAGATGAGGAGGGGCAGGTAGGCCGTGGCCACAACTAGGGGATAATGAAGTCTTATACCTTTGTCCCTGGCGGAACGGGCCATATACAGGGCAAGGACTCCACCGCCTATCAAACCGAAACCCCAGTGAATGAGACCGAGTATACAGGCCACCACTCCGGTCAGGTATACTGACTGGGCAGGGGTACTGGGAATGGTGGCAAGGTAGTTAAGAACTTTTTTCATGAAGGGTGTGCTGGCAAGGGCATGGCCGGTGACCAGAATGAGTACCATCTGCATGCCGAATGTCAGGAGTTCCCAGAATCCGTTGTACCAGTGCTGAATCATCTGGAAAGGGCCGGCACGGGCGATCAGGAGCCCCATAAGGTAGGTGACAAATGTCAGGATAAGGGCGAAGATAAAGGAATCCGGCATGTATCTTTCCGACCAGCGGCACAGGATACTTCCCATTTTTCTCAACATGACTCTTCCGCTCCTTGATTACCCTCTAGCTTCTACCTGAATTTTGCAAGAGTCGAGTTTGCCGGAGATACAAGGCATCAAGCGCGCAGCTGTAGCATTTTACCGCAAGCGCTTGATAACGCAGTAGATCCGGTAAAATCGGCTCTCCCGAAGGGTAAACAATCTTGAATATTTTTTTCTTATAGTTCATCATCACCCGAATGGTATTAATAGTTGTATGGTAAAAAAGCTTCAAATTGCTCATTAGTAATCTTTCTAACAACCATTCAAGATTGTTTATGCAAAACTCAGGTTCTATGTTTCAATCATATTCCTCTTCTATCAACTCCACCCCGTCAGGGATCTCCAATTCGAAGAAATCCTTTTCAAGGCCCTCTTCCGCCGAAAAGTCACCCAGCTTGAACCCAGTAACGGTCCCCAGAAGGTTATGTACTTCCACAACAAGTATAGCATAACTATCACTGTTCACGGTTAGTGATATATGGTCTATCTCTTCCCATGTCTCTTTAGGGGTCAGCTTGAGATTGTATTCACCTTTATCCGGTGGTTTTTCCAGGGTGACGTCAAAGCCGTCGGTTACGTGGCTCAGCCCGTTAAATATATTGCTCAAGAGCAACAACTCTTTGCCCAATTCACCCGCGGGATAACGATAAACCACTTTCTCTTCAGGTATGTACCACCAGATGGTCTGACCGTCGGTAGTTATGCTTTCCTCTTCGGGCAGATCTTGCAACACTTTTAGATAATAGGGTGGCTTAAAGATAAAAGTGCCGCTGGCTATATCGGTCTTTATATCATCACCGAGTATTGCCATGGATTTGGTAATAATCTCCCTTTGGTAAGGGACGCTGAGTCCCGGCAGATCGCCGTATGTTTTGAGAATTCCGTTAAGGGCATCTGTTAATGGTTCATTTCCGCAGGCCGTGCCTGTATTAAACCATGACAGAAAAACACAGAGCAGTAAAAAAAAGATCAGGATATATCTTTTGGATGACATAGACGCGAATCTGTGTATTGTTACCAAGGTCTTTTCTTATTCCTTTCTTCCGTGGACATCCCTCGGCCTGATACCGTCGGAGGGCCCCACTATTCCTTCTTTTTCCATGATTTCTATCATCCTGGCGGCCCTGTTATACCCAACCCTTAATTTCCTCTGTATCATGGATATGGAGGCATGGCCGGTTTGAATTACCAGATCCACGGCTCTCTCGTATTTCTCGTCTTTCTCCATCTCATCTTCTACTAATTCTTCATCCTTGGCAACTTGGGTCAATATTGTGGAATCATAATCCGGTTTCATCTGCTCCCGCAGGAAATCCGTAACCCGCTTGACCTCCTCCTCTGAGATGTATGCCCCATGGATCCTGGTCAGCCTGCCCACACCCGGTGGCATGAACAGCATGTCTCCCTCTCCAAGGAGGTGTTCGGCGCCAATCATATCCAGTATTGTCCTGGAGTCTACTTTTGAAGAGACCTGGAAAGAGATACGTGTAGGGAAGTTTGCCTTTATTATCCCCGTTAGCACGTCCACGGAAGGGCGCTGGGTGGCTATTATCAAATGTATGCCCGCGGCCCTGGCCATCTGTGCCAGTCGGGTGATGGATTCTTCAACTTCCCTGGAAGATATCACCATAAGGTCTGCCAGCTCGTCGATCACCAGTATAATATAGGGCAGAGGCCTTTCTATCTCCTCATTATCGTCGACGCTCGATGCCTTCTTTTGCTTCAGAATCTTCCGGTTATAGGCCTCGATATTCCTGACCCCCTTGTCGGACAGGAGCATGTAGCGCCTCTCCATCTCCTGTACCGTCCATTTAAGTAGCTTGGTGGCCTCCTTCGGTTGTGTTATTACCGGATGCAGGAGGTGTGGGATATCCTTGTAAACGGAAAGTTCTATCCTTTTGGGGTCTATAATCAGAAACTTGACCGTATCGGGAGAGTGTTTGAAAAGGAGGCTGTTTATCATGGCGTTTAAGGAGACACTCTTGCCGGTGCCTGTCGCGCCGGCCACAAGCAGATGGGGCATTTTTACCAGATCGGTAATAACCGGCGTGCCGGTTATATCCATGCCCAGGGCTATGGTGAGCTTGTTGCCGGAGTCCTTGTAATCCCGGGAGGAAAGAACCTCTTTGAGGCAAACATTCTCTCTTCTATTGTTGGCTATTTCTATGCCTATGGCGGCTTTCCCGGGTATAGGGGCCACAATCCTTACGCTGGGAGCTCTGAGAGCAAGTGTAAGGTCATCTGCCAGAGCGGCCACTTTGCTTATCTTGATCCCGGGCGCGGGCTTGAACTCATACATGGTGATAACAGGCCCCGGGAGAATCTCAATCACCTCTCCTTCCACTCCAAAGTCACTCAACTTTCGTTCCAGACGCCTGGCGTTCATCTCCAGGCTTTCCCTCTGTATCTCTATCCCTTTTTCTGTAGGCGGATCATCCAGCAGTTCCAGGGAAGGAAGCTTGAAATCTCCTCTAATGTTCATAAAGGAAAAAGATTCCTGTTCCGGCTTTTTCAAGGCATCCTTCTTCGGCTCTATTATCTTGACTTTTCTCTTTTCTTTTTTGCTCTCTTTTTTTATGGCGGCCCTCCTGGCTCGTTTTTTTCGCTGTTTTTCCTTCCTTTTTGTGTTGTATTCCCCGATGCGTTTTATAAGGACCGAAAACCAAACAGAAAGCCTTGAAAAAAATCGGCCGAAGGAAATATGAGTGCAGACCATAAAGGATATTATGAAGATTGCCATGAGGAAGATATTCGCCCCGAAAAAATTCATAAATCCTTTTATAAAGTCTGCGACAATATCTCCTGCAAGCCCGCCGCTTTGTAATTCGCCGCCCCTGTAAATTATTTCGTCCAGTTGCAGGCTCATGATCCCTGAGAAGGAAACAAGCAGGCAAAGTATGGCTATAATGCTCTTTAAAGGGGGCAAAAGGAGGCGGCCCTGAAAAGAAAGGACAGCCATGAAGAAGAAGACAGGTATCAGCCAGAATGATGAAAAACCCAGTAAATAAAACAGATAACCGGAAAGATGCGACCCGAAGGCCCCAAAAAGATTATGGGGCTTCCCGGTCCCGTGGGATCTGATCCAGAACAGGGGATCATCAGGATGATAGGTGAAAAGGCTGATAACAAGAATAAGAACGATAAGGAGAAATATAATACCCTTAATCTCTTTCTTAACCGGCTCCGTCTCTGACCTTGGCATTTTTTTCTTTTTCACCTTTTTGCTCATAAGCGGATTTTTGAAGTATCAGGTTATGATGGAAACACTGTATGAATAACTGTTAAAAGTTGAAAGGTCAATAGTGCCCGTCTTACACAGGAATAATAATCGGCAGTATTAGCGGACTCCTTTCAATAACCTTGTAGAAGAAACGTTTAAGCCTCCTTTTTATATCCGGCCCTACCTCCGTCCAGTCGATATGGGCAGGGCTTTTAATCTCATCCAGCAGTTCAAGCACAATACGTTTGGCCTCTTCCAGGATAAACCCGCTTTGATCTTCGAATACAAAGCCTCTTGAGATGATATCCGGACCGTAGACAATCTCGCCGGTATGTTCATCAACCGCCAGGAGGGCTATAACCACGCCGTCACCGGAAAGCTTTCTCCTGTCGCGAAGTACCGGCTCGCCCACGTCACCGACCCCTTTGCCGTCAACGATTATTCTCCCGGCCTGTACCTTGTCTCGCAATTCCACTCTTCCATCGAAAAAACAGACCGTGTCGCCGTCCTCTACTGTCAAAGTCTTCTCCCGGGGCATCCCCGTTTCCACTGCCAGCTGGATATGTTTTATCAGATGCCGATATTCACCATGGACCGGGATAAAATACCTGGGTTTTACCATATTCAACATGAGTTTGAGTTCTTCTTTATAGGCGTGGCCGGATGAATGGATGTCGGACACTTTTTCATATATTACCCGGGCCCCCTTGCGGTAGAGGCTGTTTATGATGGAGGTAATGGCCTTTTCATTGCCGGGTATAAACCGTGAGGAGAGTATTATAGTATCCCCCTCCCTTACTATTATATCCTTATGTCTGCTCTGCGCCATCCTGGTGAGGGACGACATGGGTTCTCCCTGGCTTCCCGTGGTAATAATAACGATTTGATTATCCGGAAAATCTTTAATCCTTTTTTCCTCTACCTCCACATCTGGAGGGAAAGTCAAATAACCCTCCTTTAACCCTATCCGGACGTTTGTTTTCATGCTTTTCCCGCTGAAGGAGATCTTGCGGTTGAATTTTACGGCAAGGTTCACAATCTGCTGGATCCTTGTTATATTGCTAGCGAAGACCGCTATAATAAGCCGCCCTCCACACTCTTGAAATATGTTCTCCAGGGTTTCTCTCACGTCATTTTCACTGAGTGTGTAGCCGTCCTTTTCCACATTGGTGGAGTCGGAGAAAAGGACGAGCACCCCTCTCTCGCCGTATCGGGAGAATGCCCCCAGGTCCGTGAATCGCCCGTCAACAGGGGTATGGTCGATCTTAAAATCCCCGGAGTGAACAATAACTCCTTCAGGCGTCTCAATGGCCAACCCCACACCGTCCACGATGCTGTGATTGACGGCGATATATTCTACCCTGAAGGGGCCTAATTGTGAGATGTCTCCCGCCTTAACCTTCTCCAGGTGAACCATCCCAGAAAGATCATGCTCCCGAAGCTTTTCCTTCAATAACTCAATCGTAAAATTAGTCCCATAGACAGGAACACCCATCTCCTTCAGAAGGAAAGGCATGGCGCCTATGTGGTCTTCATGACCATGGGTAAGGATGATGGATTTTACCTTGTCTCTGTTTTCCTTCAGATAGTGAAAATCGGGTATAACCACATCCACGCCGGGCATATACTCCTCCGGAAACATGAGGCCGGCATCAATAACCAATATATATCGATCATATTCCAGGACCATCATATTGAGGCCGATCTCACCCAGCCCGCCTAAGGGTATACATTTAAGCATTATGACTCCATGATAAACTTTGAATTAACAACAGCTTAACCCTTCTAATTGCCGTAGTCAATATGGAAATATCCCTGAGTATTTTGCCTCCTGTTTTGGCTTGATTTAGCCGCGGTTAATATGTTAGCATTCAACATGAATTATTAGATGAATTATATTGTTATGCCGCTTGGCTAACCCTTGGCTATTTATTTTGAGGAGATTAATTATGGCAGGTGTGAATAAGGTCATTCTAGTGGGGAATCTGGGCACTGATCCCGAACTAAGGTATACGCCTTCAGGCAAGGCGGTAGCAAACTTCAGCCTCGCGACAAATGAGCAATGGACAAACAAGGATGGTGAAAAGGAAGAGAGGACCGAATGGCACCGGATCGTTGCCTGGGGCCGTCTGGGCGAGATATGCGGCGAGTACCTCGGCAAAGGGAGACAGGTTTATATAGAGGGAAAAATCCAGACCCGGCCCTGGGAAGACAGGGACGGAAATAAGAGATATACCACGGAAATAATAGCTCAGACCATGCAGATGCTGGGAGGGATTTCCAAGAAAGAAGGGGAGGCCAGCTCACCGGAAGAAAGACACCCGGTTGAAGAGCCCATATCTATTCCTGATGATGATATACCTTTTTAAAGGATTAGAGTCCCGGGGCTAATCCTTGTCTTCGTCTTCAGCCGTTTTTTCTTTCTCTTTTGGTGATTCTATCTCTTCCGGTTTTTGGGTTGTGGCCTTTTTAAAATTTCTTATCCCTTTTCCAATACCGCTGCCTATTTCGGGGAGCTTGCCGGCACCGAAGATAATCATGATTATTATCAAGATGATGATAAGCTCAGGCATGCCTATACCAAACATTGCGACCTCCACTTTCCATAGCCGAAGTTTCGGCTTCTCCTCTGATATTTAAAAATCCCTTACCCCGCCAGCCGAGATTTTTAGCTTACCCCAAATGCTTAGTCAAGTCAAGTTATAGCTGACCGCCTGATTTACCATCAACTCATTATCCCTTCTCAATTCGCGTCTGTCGGGATTATCGGTTATGGTGTTAAGCTGTTCTCCTAATCCGCTATGTGCCTCAGCATGCCGCAGCCGGCCTTTATCTGCCTTCGAATTGTGGTTTTTGGCCCACACTGGTCAGCCCTGTTAGGGCGTCTTTGGTCGCGAAGATCTCCATGAGGTGAGACAGATCCACCTTCACGGCCTCTTTTAGAGGCTTTTCATATCCTTCATCCATGATCTGGTTGACCATTTTGAGGGCTATGGGTGCCTTGGCCGCCAGTGTCTTGGCGGTTTTGGCTGTGAGGGGATCGTCACTGTTAAGGAATTCTGAGCCCAGCAGGCGGTCTATGTTTGCGTCGCTGAAAAGCTCCTTGAGTTTTTTCCACTCAGCGGGCAGCTTGTCGACTTCCTTTCCCTTGTTAGGTACCAGTTTTCCGTCTCTGGCAAGGGTAATTATCTTATCATCGACCTGGTCAGCTTCAAAGACATAGTCCACAAGGCCGATGGAAAGGGCATCATCAGCAGATATTACCCTGCCGGTGAAGATCAGGTATTTGGCCAATTCCTTGCCAATAAAACGGCTTGTCCTCTGGTTTCCCCCCAGTCCGGGATAAATGCCGATGCCTGTTTCCGGAAAGCCCATAACCGCCTTGGGGGTGGCGGCAATAATATCGGTTGAAAGGGCCAGTTCAAGCCCGCCACCCAGCGCGAGCCCATCCATCTTGGCAACCACGAGCTTTTTGCTGTCATCGATACGGTTAAGTACATCCTGACCGTAGGCCGTGAACCTGTAATTGTCTTCCAGTCTGTCTTCTTTGATACAATCAACAAAGAATTTGATATCAGCGCCGGCTACAAAGGCCTTGCCCACCGTCTCCAGAATAACCACCTTTGTGTCGGGGTCTGATTCCGCCTGACCGAATGATTCATCCAGCTGCCTGACCACTATTTCGTTCAGTGCGTTCATGGCATCAGGCCTGGATATGACTACCCGCCCGATATCCCCGTCTTTATGATATTTCACGTAACGTATATCCCATGGTTCGCCCTTCTCTTTCTGCCGCGATAAACAATCAGGAATTTCAAGATAAGGCCAGGATTCCAGAAACTCCTTGACTATGTTATATGCCTTATCGACGCCATATTCGTTCATAAGTTCAAAAGGGCCCTTCATCCAACGGAGCCCTACCTTGGCTCCCAGGTCGATATCCTCAATGGTGGACACGCCTTCATCCAGCATCGCGCTGACTATGTAGAAGACCACCGCCCTGAACCTGTCAGCGATCTGTTCGAGTTTATCCTCCTGGATCTCCCCTTCAATGGGCCACAATCTGCCTGAATCCGCCTGGGCCTTGAGTTTGTCTGAAGGTTCGTAAAACGGGCCCAGATTGTTCCCCAGGCCGGCGGAGGCGTGGAGGGCTATAGGCACGCCTGTCAGGTTTACTATCTCGAAAGGTCCCATGCCGATCTTTAAGGCATCCTTGGCCGCTTTTTCGATGGTGGCGGAATTGGCGATTCCCTCTTCAAGGATCCTGGTAGCTTCATTATTAACAGGGACAAAAAAACGGTTCACCGCGAACCCCGGTGAATCATTAACGAGGATATCGGTCTTACCGGTGAGCATGGCGTATTGTTTGCAGGCTTCCGCTGTTTCCCGGGAGGTTTTGGAACCGGGAATTACCTCCACGAGCCTGTTCTTGGCCGGGTGATAGAAGAAATGAAGGGCAAGGAAGCGGTCTTTGCGGTTTACGGCCTCAGCCAGATCATCTACCAGAAAGGTTGAGGTATTTGAGGCTATGATGGTTTTAGGCTCACAGATCTGATCAAGCCTCTTGAAAAGATCCTTTTTGACGGACATGTCCTCAAATACCGCCTCGATAACTATATCGCAGTCCTTGACTTCGTTCAGGTCCGTTGTTCCCCTGACATGGCTCAAGATATCATCTACCTTTTCCGAGGTTAATATCTTTCGATCTACCGCCTCCTGGAGGGTAGTCTTTATAATGTTCAATCCCCTTTCCACGAATTCGGGCTTAATATCCACCATCATTACGTCAAGCCCTTCCTGGGCGGTTTTTTGCGCGATTCCGGAACCCATACTGCCCGCGCCTATGATTGCTATCTTTTTCATTCCTTACTCCTTCCCCTCAAGATGTAATCACATTGTGATTATAATTTAATTACAAAACGTTAGCCTTATGTCAAGCAAAATGAGAGGGTATTGCCGAAGTGATTTATGCTAAAAAGGTGCTTGGCTGAGAAACGCCGGATTCTCGTTCAAGCTTCAATTAATACTTGAAATATTGAAGATATTCCTATAATCACAGGTACAACAAGCTGAAAAGGGGTTAGTTAATGAAGATAGCTGTTAGCGGTAAAGGGGGTGTGGGCAAGACCACATTCGCCTCCTTTTTGATAAAGGCGCTTGCTGATAACGGAAAGAAGGTCCTGGCCATAGATGCCGATCCCGACGCCAACCTCGCTCAGGCCCTGGGTTTTGAAAGAGACGCAAAGATTGTGCCGATCGCCGAGATGAAGGATATAATAGAGGAGAGGACCGAGGCAAAAGTAGGCACAATGGGTCAATTCTTTAAACTAAACCCCAAGGTGGACGACCTGCCCGATAAGCTGTCCCTGAAGATCAATGGGATCAGGCTTATGGTTCTGGGAGGCATAAAGACGGGCGGAGGAGGTTGTATATGTCCTGAAAGCGTAATGCTAAAGGCTCTGGTGAGGCATATTGTGCTTGCCAGGGATGAGGCGGTAGTCCTGGATATGGAGGCGGGACTGGAACACCTGGGGAGGGGAACGGCCATGGCGGTGGACCGCCTGATAGTGGTGGTTGAACCGGGAAGAAGAAGTATTGAAACGGCGAGTCATATAATGAGGCTGGCCGGTGATATAAGACTTAAGAACCTGAGTTTCGTCGGCAATAAGATTCGATCGGAAAAGGACAGGGAATACTTAATAAAGAACATGCCCGATTCTCACTTTCTGGGGTTTATTCCCTTCGCAAGCGAGATTATTGAGGCGGACCTGGAGGGGCGTCCTCCTTTTGAAATGGATAGGGCCGGCTTAAATGCGGTAAAAGATATGATGGATAGGCTGGTAACCGGATAGATATTGGAAGATGTAAGGGGGTCGGTAAGTTATATAATAAGGAAAAGACCGAACGGGGGAGTTATACATATGGGAAAAAGGATCCATAATTTTAACGCGGGGCCGGCGGCCCTGCCTTTACAGGTGCTGGAAGAGATAGGGGACGAATTCCTGGATTACAAAGGTTCGGGCATGTCCATTACCGAGGTCAGCCATCGGTCAAAATGGTTTGATGACGTTATAAATGAAGCCATGGAGAGGACCAAGAGGCTTTTGGGTCTGGACGATAATTTTCAGGTACTGTTTATTCAGGGAGGTGCGAGTCTGCAGTTCTGTATGGTCCCCATGAATCTGGCGGTCGCGGGCAAGCCTGTGGACTATGTAAATACAGGTTCATGGTCCATCAAGGCGATCAAAGAGGCCGAGATTCAGGGAAAGGAGGTCAGGGTGATCGCCTCTTCCAAGGACAGGGATTTTTCCTATATCCCCCGGGATGTTGAGGGTGACCCTAAGGCCGGTTATCTCCACTTCACTTCAAATAACACTATAAAGGGGACGCAATGGGCCGAATTTCCGAAGAGTAATGGTGTGCCTTTGGTCAGTGACATGTCTTCCGACTTTATGAGTCGTCCAATAGATGTAAACCCCTTTGGCCTGATTTACGCGGGCGCGCAGAAAAATATCGGTCCCGCGGGAACGGCAATGGTAATTATCCGCAAGGATATGCTGGAAAGGGTGCAGGATAATATACCGACTATGCTGAAATATTCCACCTTTACCGAAAAGAACTCCATGTTTAACACCCCTTCCTGCTTTGTTGTGTATACCATAGGTCTTGTCCTTAAGTGGCTTGAGGAGACCATAGGCGGCCTGGGAGAGATGGGAAGGATAAACCGGGAGAAGGCGAAAACACTCTATGATTTCATAGACGGTTCCCCATTCTACCGGGGTACCGCCGAGCCTGACAGCCGTTCCATAATGAATGTCACCTTCAGGTTGCCTGATGAGGGGCTTGAAAAGAGGTTCGTTGATGAGGCCCTGGAAAACGATATGGGAGGGCTCAAGGGACACCGCTCCGTGGGCGGATGCAGGGCTTCCCTATACAATGCCACCGGTATGGAAGCGGTCAAGGCACTGGTTGAGTTCATGGCGGAATTTGAGAGAAGGGAAGGATGAGCTTGAAAAGAACAAGGATCTCCGAGGTTTTGTCCCCGGACAGGGCGGGTAAAAAGATCACGGTCATGGGCTGGGTCAGGACAAGGAGAGACTCAAAGGGGGGATTCTCCTTTATCGAAATAAACGACGGGTCCTGTTTGAGCAATCTCCAGGTCATAGCAGACGGGAGCCTGGCAAATTATGAGGATGAGGTCCTCAAACTGCAGACGGGCTGCGCCCTTCGGGTTACCGGAGAGGTGGTAACTTCCAAGGGAAAGGGACAAAAGGTGGAACTGCGGGCGGAAGAGATCCATATGCTTGGATGGTCCGATCCTGAAGCGTATCCCCTGCAAAAGAAGAGACACTCCTTTGAGTTCCTGCGAACAATAGCGCATCTGAGGCCCAGGACTAATACCTTCGGGGCTATCGCCAGGATCAGAAACGCTATGAGCGTGGCCGTACATAAGTTTTTCCAAGATAGGGGATTCTTATATATCCATACACCTATTATCACCGGAAGCGACTGCGAGGGAGCGGGTGAGATGTTCAGGGTTACCTCCTTTGACCTGAGCCGGGTTCCCCTAAAAAAGGACGGTCAGGTGGATTTTGAGATGGATTTTTTCGGAAGCCCCTCCAACCTTACTGTCAGCGGACAGCTTGAAGCCGAAAGCTATGCCCTGTCCCTGGGAAATGTCTATACCTTCGGCCCCACATTCAGGGCGGAGAATTCAAACACGTCTCGTCACCTGTCTGAATTCTGGATGGTGGAGCCGGAGATGGCCTTTTGTGATCTGGAAGGCGACATCGAACTGGCCGTGGAATTTATCAAGTATATCCTCGGCTATGTACTGGAAAACTGCCGGGATGACATGGAGCTTTTTAACCGCTTCATAGACCCTACCGTCATAAAGACCCTGGAAGATATCATATCCCGGGATTTTGAGATCCTGACCTACACGGAGGGCATAGATATCCTTTCGGGATCAGGGGAAGAGTTTGAATTTCCGGTAGAATGGGGAAGCGATCTCCAGTCGGAGCATGAGAGATACCTGTGCGAAAAGGCGTTCGGCAGGCCTGTTGTGCTTACCGATTACCCCAAGGAGATAAAGGCCTTTTACATGAAGGTCAATGAAGACGGAAAGACGGTCAGGGCAATGGATGTCCTTGTGCCCAAGACCGGAGAGATCATAGGAGGGAGCCAGCGGGAGGATGACTATGACACGCTTCTGGCAAGGATCAAGGAAGCGGGTCTGAACCCCGATGACTACTGGTGGTACCTGGAGTTGAGAAGATTCGGGTCCGCGCCCCACTCGGGTTTCGGTCTTGGTTTTGAGCGCCTCATACAGTTCGTCACCGGAATGAACAATATACGTGACGTGATTCCATTTCCACGAACCCCCGGCAACGTGACTTTCTGAATCAAAGGGATAAGCCGGTCAGAATCTTAGCGATCTATATACCCGTCTCCCTTGAGGAATATCAATCCCATCCAGATAGATTGTCCGCAAATTCCCTGAACATACCTCCAGGTTGTGAACGCCCGAATCCAATAATATTCGTGCAAGTGTCAGACCTCCGGGCAGTGTCTCCCAGGACCGTGTATCGGCCTCCTCTAAAAGAAAAAGGATTGCCCTGGCAAACAATTCACCAACCTGGTTGGTTTCACCTACCTCCTGGGCAATGGCCTCTTTTATGCCGGCCCGTAATCCCTGCCGGGTAAGGTATTGCGCCGACCTGTCGTTAAGTGATTTTCGGGCCACTTTACCCAGATCTGCCGTGATCTTCATGGGATTAAGGTCTCCTCCGTCTGACCGCACGGTAACAGTCATGGCTGGAGAAGTGTAGGTATATCGTGGAATTGAGATCCGAATGGAGGGGGGGAACGCCACATCGCTGGAGACCTTGGTCGGGACGCGCCCCTGCCCGATGAAAAGGACAAGTTCGCCTTTGCCTGGCACAATTGGCTCCGGGGTAATTTGCCCTCCGCCCATTTCTGCCGCAAGCTTTTTATATTCGATCCGCGCATCATCCGGCAGGTTCATGTTTTCAAAACAGAGGGCGATCAAGGCCCTTGTGAAATGGTCACCCGCCAGGGACTCGGGATATTTATCGTACACTTCAAGGGTCTGTTTTGCCTCCACAAGGGCGGACTCATACTTGTACTGCAACAGGAAATTGATCATCAGGTATGTATGAACCCAAAGCCTTTCACTGTACTCGCCCTTGTAGATACTTACCCTGTCATTTATCAGCACCGAAGCGGACTGTTCTGATATACTTATCTGCTCCTGCCTTTTAATGAGTTGAGATGCCTTCAGCAATACCTCCGTGCTCTCTTCATATGCACCCATATAGTGGAGGATAAGACCGTTTTCCATGTAGCACAGGAGCAGATCCTTTTCAGATATCCCATTACATCCCTCCAGGATATTGTCTGCCCTGGCAAGGTCGCCCGAATAAAACTCTGTCCGGGCCTTTTGAAGGGGAAGGCTTGAGCACCCGATTATTAAAAGGATAAAAACAGGTAAAAAGACTTTGAAATTCACCATCCTCTACTACCAGCCAATAATAGGCTGAGAGGCCTCACGGGCAAGTTCCGCCTGATCCGCATACACGATTTCACCTGTTTTCAGGTCCGTTATGGAGAGGTCCAGGCTGTAATAGATGCGTTCCTTTTTAAACAGGCGCCACTGCCTAGGCTGTTCCTTTTTAATGGATCTCAGGGTACCGCCCAGGATGTAATCCGCGCCCAACTGGCGGCCCTGTTCAACACGCATGGCCGGGTCCACATACCCCTGGTACTGGTAATCCGTCTCCTTTTGAATATTCTCCCGCTGGCTTTCATTGATAAAGCGAAACCTTCCGGATTGAATAAGTTTCATCCGGATTTCATCCGTAATACCTCCTGTGCTGATATGCTCCGAGGTCTCATTGACGACGGGATAAATAATCAGTAACGGTTTCTCCTGCACAGGAAAGACAGGGGCGGAGAGCAGAGGCGTGACCAGCCGGTTTACAATTTGACTTTTATCCGAAAAATCATAGGTTGCATCATAGTGAGTTTCGGCTTCAGTATCGAGATTCCTGGTGGAAGCCATACAGCCCGTCAAGGTAAGCAACGATGCGCATGTTATCATCATTAAAAAACGAATATAGATTCTCTGCATGATATTATCTCCTTTAAGTTATGGCTATGCTTTTAAAGCAGTTTTTCTTCAGCCCATTCTCCGGACCTAAACCACAACAACGTTAATCTATAAAAGTATATATTACTTTGGTATAGGGGTCAAATCAGGGATTAGTGCCCTGATCCACCATCTAGATGTCATCTGCCATTCGGCAGGCCGTTCGACAAGCTCACGGTCCTGAGCAAAGTCGAAGGACTCATGGCCCTGAGCCATTCGGCCTCGAGCTCATGGCCGAGAGGCAAAGTCGAAGGGCTGCGTTGCCTGCGGTCGCTCCTCTCGTTCGACCTAGAGGCTCTCGACAGGCTTGCGGCGTATTTCATATACGCCTCACTCGTCGCTCCTTGGCGCCTTGCATCTAACACCTATATGGTGGCCAGGGTTATACCAAAACCCTGTGCTAATATGAATTATTTGCAATTTTGATGGTGGATTTTGGTCGTGGGACATCTCCAAGATCATAAAGTACCAAGGAATAATTGTTTATTCTGTGGAGGCTTCATTTTTTGAGAAAAATCCGCTTCCTTCTCAATGATTTTCAGTTTTTCTTGGATTTCTTCTGGGATGTTAGCATCCATGATATTCATTAGCTCCTTCTTACAAACATAACGACCGGCATGAGAGGCGCGCGGGTTTTAGCGCGTCCTACTCAATGCCATTCGGAGTTTTTAAAGATTCTAAAGCCTCTGCATCAGCAAGATCTTTTGTTCTTCCTGTTGATTTCTTGTTGATAATAAGATCGTCGATCGAAGGAATGCGGACGTCAATTCCATCGATGTTTACCAGAACTGAATTTTGATAAGCATGCTCAAACTGGAGCCCTGATGCTGCTGTAATAATATCAATTCGTCTTGGAGCGACTCCTATCTGAAAAATGGTTCCCTCTTTCTGTAGGTCTTCTTTGGTAAGATTGTGCAACGGTGCGCCGAAACTGCTCAATGCTCGAAGGACCGCCTCGGCGTTATCAGGAGAAGGCATTACCCAAATATCAATGTCCATAGTGGCCCGGGGATAACCATGGGCAGCAAGCGCATATGCTCCGACGAGGATAAACTTAACCTTCTCGTCGGACAAGGCGTGTAACATGTCTCTGTAATCTTCGTTCAACATCGTGCTTTACGCTTAGGGAGGCAATTTCTTTTGTCAACGGCCAGACGAGAAGAATGCGGTCCTCTGGGGTACCGGAAACGTAATCGACATTCCGGTTGTCCGTCATTCTATATATGGCTGTGTGTTTTCTGTTCATGTTCATAGTTCTAAATTACCATTTTCTCAATATAAAATCAATTTGATATTCACTTCGAACGCCTTGATAACCGGCCGGGCGAGCGTTTTATCGCCCGGTCGGGTTGATTGGGTTGTTAAAAGCTGGTTTTGTATTGATCTTATGCTATTTGGCGGATTTGCCAATGTTAGCATTTCCACCAAATAGCTTTATATTTTTTATATCTGCCTAATATTATTCAATAAATGCTATTTATCGGTTTTGCTCATATGAGCATTTCCGATAAATAGATTGAATTAAGACAATAAATTTTCAGAAAATTTCCGGAACTCAGTGATGATTATATTTTCCCGAATAGCGTGAATTGATGTCCTGATCTTCTTAATACTTTTTCTCGAAAATTATCATTTAGAAAATTTGGCATATTGCCATTTTTACCAAATAGCACGGATGAGACTATAATGAATTCGGGTTTTAACGTGCCGATAACCGACCGGGCGGACGTTTTTATCGCCCGGTCGGGTTGATTGGGTTGTTAAAAGCTGGTTTTGTATTGATCTTATGGTATTTGGCGGATTTGGTAGTATTGGCATTTTCGCTAAATAGCGTTTTATTTTTCATCTCTGCTTAATATTATTCAATATATTGCTATTTAGCCATTTTGCTAATATTGGCATTTTGGCGAAATAGGTTGAGTTGGGACAATAAATCTTCAAAAAATCCCTGGAACTCAGTAATGATTATATCTTCCGGGATAGCGTGGATGATGTCTTAATTTTTTCAATATTTTTTCTCGAAAATTAAATACCATTTGGGGGATTTGGCAACATTGCCCTTTTCCCCAAATAGCACCGACGAGTCTATAATGAATTCGGCTTTTAACGACGGGTATCACCAGAAACGAACACAGTGGCGAGAAATTCTACTTTGCCAAACACCGTCGCGGGACGAGAAACTTGCAAAGAATCGGACGCGTTCGTTTTCTGG